>JACLAD010010385.1_pt1 | contig 15743 bp, 14 predicted proteins | sample 8027901 | NCBI WGS metagenome assembly JACLAD01 (sample SAMN15725071, study PRJNA655200) | protist metagenome | isolation source: fluorescence activated cell sorting (FACS) single amplified genomes of... | place: Spain: Blaines Bay Microbial Observatory, Mediterranean Sea | collected 2016-07-05 | reverse complement strand
CGAAAACGTTCGCTCGCACTCCGCTTCGCTTGGAGGAATCGATAGCACGGCTACAGCGATATCTGCCAGAATCGGAAATCGTCTCTCGTTGACTGTATAGAACTCGAGGGGGTCATATTTCATGGCTACCTTTTCTGTCACTTCGATCTGCAGGAATGCGATGAACTCCTTTATCTCAAGGTCAAGCGGAGAAAGACAAGGTCCCGCTACAGGCAAGTTAGCGACGTATGTCGACATGAAACTTCCACCAGGATTCATCGGTCGATCGCTTCGCAATCATCTCTAATATTATTATTATTATCTATTTATGTTTAATATTTTTTTCGCCCAACATCCTTGAAAACTCGCCTGAGCGGTCTAACGTTTGGCGCAAAAAATCAGTTTTTCGGGTTCGAGTCCGATCTTCGGCCAAAAAACTAGGCCAAAACTTCGGGTCCTCGGGATCAAGGTCGCCTGCGAAGTCTTAAAAAAAATGAAAAATGGCTTTCTCCTTACCAATTTGGTAAGAAGTTACCTAATTGCCAAAAATGCTTATTAGGTAATTAGGGTTAGGTAGCGCCATATGAAAATATGCTGATTAGGTAATTAGGGTTAGGTAGCGCCATATGAAAATGGCTGTTAGGTAATTAGGGTTAGGTAGCGCCATATGAAAATGGCTGTTAGGTGATTAGGGTTAGGTACCTAATTATGAAAATGGCTGTTAGGCGATTAGGGTTAGGTTCCTAATTACCTAACCTAATTTTTACCTAACCCTAATTTGCCACTTTACCTAATTCACGCCGAACATTGTAGGAGGTAGGTAGGTCTAAGATCTAAGATGTGCGTAGGATGCTTTTTAAGTCTTAAGTTAGCTACAGTAGCTAGCTCATTATTAATATTAATATTAATACTAATATTATTAATAATAAGATGTAGTATATACAATACAAAAATGCTCGGCTGCTTTCGTTTTAATTGAATGTTAGTACTTATTAGTCTACTTATATAGTCTACTTCCATTGGCGATGACGCGATTTACTTTAGATATTATTATATCATCACTTCCGATGAAAAAAACATTCGCTCTACTAATACACTGCTTCAAAAAATTAACATGCAGACAATAATATGCTTCGTATTCAATATAGTACTGTAGATATTTTACTACTTCTGAAGTCTGAAGTACAATATTACGATGTTTAAATGTAATAACATGGTTCAATGGGGGATGAGAAAATTTCACCGGGAATTTGATACAATCAACTCCCCAAGTCATTCATTGCCTTACTCTCTTTCGAGATCTTTCAATAGCAATACCCATTGTTTCTGTCGACGAATGTTGTTGCTCTCGTTTGTGTTTGATTGACTCATCCATGAGAGCTGCTGATGGAGGGCGATCTATCTCCTTCTCAGGATCAGGTGTAGCTGCTCTCGAGGACCTTGTGATTCTAGTGTTGGCATGTAAAGGAGCTTTTGGTCTGGATCTGGAATTGACTGGTCGTGATGATGACGTAGCAATGACACTGCTTCCAAAGCCAGTGTCGCCACCTTCTCCTTGAGACGCAATATGATCGGTCAAAACGCTGAAACTAGTCACCTTCTCCAATAAAGCAGGTGCATTTGACTTTGAGCTATACAAATCATCACCACTACCCACAAGTATATTTTGAAAGGAGTTTGCATTTTGGCCTCCACAATCTGAGGTATCTCTGGGCTTAATCTCTGTTTTTTTACTGGCATGGTCGACAGAAATATGCTCTGTGGCAGGTAGACTACGATTTTTGGGAGTACTTAAGATGTAGGATGGATTTGTAGGCCTAGTATCTAAATAAGGATGATTCAATGCACCAGCTGCTGATAATCGTTTGAGAGGATTATAAGTAAGGAGTTGTTCGACAAGGTCTACTCCATCTTCATCAAGGTTGGGCAATCGAAGGGAAATATCAAGGCGTGGCCATTCTGGATAGTTATTTCTCCAATAGGGTAACGCGGTTACTCCTGGCATTACTCTGTCATCAGGTGTGCCCAATAATTTAAAAATTTTGTGTATTTGATCAATTTCTGAATCGCCTGGTAAAAAAGGCTCCTTGTTACTCATTTCCGCGATCACGCAGGCGGCAGACCAGCCATCGACTGCTGTAGTGTAAGTATTGCACCCTAACATAATTTCTGGTGCACGGTACCATCTTGTAATGACTTCGACTGTCAGTGGACGTAATGTAGGGCTAAATGTACGAGCTAAACCAAAATCAGCAAGCTTTAGGTAGCCATCTTTTGTGACGAGAAGGTTTTGTGGTTTGATGTCTCTGTGCATGATACCGCGACTATGACAGTAAGCAAGACCTCTCAACATCTGAAGTGTATATGATCTTACAAGTTCTGGGGCCAAAGGTGTGGAGTATTCATCCATAAGTTTCTTAAGATCGGACGATGCTAGTTCGAAAACAATGTATAATCTGTTTGCTTCATTTACAATATCCTTGAGTTGTACAACATTCTCGTGTCGTAAACCCTTTAATAGAGTAATCTCGCGTAGAGCTGTTGCAGGAATACCACCTTTAAAACAATAATACGATATTTGAAGATCATGAAAGAAGAATTCAAGGTTAGAACTAAGAAAAAACGATAAATGATGATCGATAAATATCTGACCTTCTTCATTTTCAAGTTTGATTCTCTTTAGGGCAACTTTTTCATTTAGTACTTTATCTAATGCGCGATATACGACCCCATATGCCCCATCACCAATTTTAGCATCACTTGAGTCCGCTTTGTCAATTTTTACGTAGCGAGCATCCCTAGGAGCTTGTCTGGGAAGGTTTTCATTTCGAATTACGTTTGTTCCAGTGTCGTCAACTTTCGAATTTCCTTCTTCGTGGCTGCCTACCTGAGCCTTCTTTTGCTCACTACGTTGCGGCATTTGCTTTAAGTAGCTTCTAAAATTAGCAATACGGCTTTTTGTAGGATTCGGCAATGTATATGCAGCACTTGATGCAATAGATTCAGAATCCTCGCGACTACGTGAGGAATGAAACCAAAATGCAAATGTGTGAAGGCAGCCTTGAAATATATCTACAAAATATATTTCCGGCGAAGAAAAGGAAGCAATTTTTTTGCAGTTTGAAGCTGTTTCTTCTGATGCACCCTTTCCTGTACCTTGGATTGTGCAGATATATTTACCCACACTATCCAGTCCCTGATATCCCGCTGGCGATGTGTAATGTGATGTACCTAATTTGGATTTCCAATTTCATTCAACTATCGATATCTGGTATCCTCTATCCTTCTATATATATATTTTATAATTTGTATTTCAAGTTTTCGATCGATAGAAGGAATTTTTCAATTTCTAAAAAAAGCTCAAGATCCAAAATTCCAAAACCAACAACAAGAAAAACAAGGAGGGCTCTCGTTATAAATTTCTATACGCGAACATAAAAGCAGCAGGAGGCAATTATCAATCATATATGAAGTAATGCTTACTACTTCATACTTGCACCTGTATCATCACAAGTATCCATCTCTACGAAGAGGAAAGAAAAGACGTTCGGGCAAAGTGCTTTTCAACATGAGGGCGAATTTGGTAATGATATTGATGTCCTTCTTGAGGGTTGCCGAAAGTTTCACGTCTTCTTGGTCACGCTTTTCAGTTCCGGCATGCAGAGTGGCGCTCTACTCATCGTCACCATCGCCATCGCCATCTGCGACAACTACTATGGAAGTAACTGCGACAGAAAAACCCAAATGGGCAGCAGGGGGGGTTGTGTCTGATCTAGTAAACATCCTAATTGGTATCAAACCATTATTCTCTTTGATGAAGCTTGGCGCTCGTCAACAGCTCATTAGCACTGCAGAGCAGAATGGTGTACCATGGCGTGAGCGAGCGATAGCCTTAGAACAGAAACAGGAAATATTAGATCAGTATTATAACACATGTCTAGTGGAGTCTATAGAGTATCCACAATACTATACGAGGGAGTTCCATGCATATGATGAAGGCAATTTGAACTGGCCGGCAGCCTACGAATGTGAACAAGCCACCATGAGCATGGCGTTGCGAGTGTGGCCAACTGAAACTCTAACACCAAAAGAGGCTCAGGATAGATTACGATACTCATTTACCGATAGTGTGAAAGGATATATTAATGAAATCGCCCTTACGAGCGGGGAACAGGCATCTATTAAGAAGAGAACCTCGTCTATGTTGCCATCATCATCATCATCATCATCATCATCGACGCCATCTTCTATGAATTTTTTGAGAGAAAAGGGGTTGCAGTCGAAGAGTGAACGTAACGTTGATGAACAAAGCTTTAATTCTGGGGGTAGTGTTGATTCAATAGTGGACTTGGGATGTAGTGTTGGAGTCAGCACATTTTATCTGTCCGAAGCGTTCCCTTCGGCATCAGTGTTAGGCGTTGATCTATCCCCTCAATTTTTAGCTGTAGCCCAGGAAAGGCAATGGTCATTTCCTGTTGCAAGCCCAGTTTCCAAAAATATTATGTTTGTACATGGTCAAGCTGAAAAGATGGACTCATTTATCGCATCTGGGTCACAAGATCTAGTGGCTGCATGCTTTATGTTTCATGAGTTACCTCAGCAGGCCTCCCGCGACATACTAAAGGAGATGTTTCGTATCACTTCAACATCGGGATTTGGTACGATCGCTATCACAGACAACAATCCCGGATCAACCGTTATTCAAAGACTCCCCGCGCCAATTTTCACGCTTATGAAATCTACTGAACCTTGGTCTGACGAATACTATGCCTTTGATTTGGAGCAAGCGATGAGACAAGTAGGTTTCGTTGATGTTGTCACGATCGAAACGGACCCCAGACATCGAACCGTATTAGGAAGAAGACCTGCCATGTAGGAGTTGCTAAGGGTTGATATGAGATTCGATGTCTAGAGTAGTCAGTTAGAAGTGCCAACACTGCTACTACCACTTCATACTTCTCCTACTGCCTCTACTTCTATGCCAAATACATTCGATTTCTGCACAGTTTCTTGTAATGCTTACGCATATAGAAGTAGACATATAGACACAAACACAACAAGCAAAAGCAAGTTGATAAGTGTAAGCAACAATAAACAATAGTTAACAGCCAGCAAACAGGCTCTATGATGGGCATGATTATTAGAAAAAATGGTCATTGGCAATTAGCGTTAGCACTCGACTGTAAAAAAAAGCTCATTAGCAATTAGCACTTTGCTACCTACATGCTACATGTGTAAATGTAAATGTAACCTAACGGCGTGCTCAAACGTGAAACAGTGTTTCACGTTTGAGATTTTTTTTCAAAAATATGAAATTGAAAATTTGAACGGAAAAATAACGTAACTATTTACTATTTGGGGAGGTGATTTTCGGGAATATGAAATATGAAAAACGCTCCTTCGTAAATTTATTGTTTATTGTCGTTATTTAACAAGTAAATAAGTAAATTTTTTTCGATCGAAAAATAATTTCATATTGGCGTGAAACACTGGCTGAAATGCTAACTAGCCTATCAGCTATCAGACTGGCAGCCTAGCTATTCTAATTCTAGATTCTAGGTATTTTGCTACCTAGGTAATGGAATGGGTGCCCATCATAATCATAATCATAGTAGTACATAGTACAGAGTACAGGCTAGTTCACAGTTGCATATTGGATACATACGATGCGTGCGTATAGTACATAGTACTCAACAGTATTGCTATTGCTTTTAAAAATGATTAATTAAAGTAAAATATCTAATATCTTACCAACTTCTAGCTTCTAGAAGCTAGAAGCTAGAAGCTAGAAGTAACGAGCTAGAGAAGCAAGCTGGCAGTCAGTACACGACTACGTATCAATGCTAACTCTTTCAGTTATTATCAGATTATTGGGCGATTCAGTGGATGTCGTAGTAAGTGCTGCCGTTGTCGTCGTAGTCGCCACTACTGATGCTGCTGCTCTGCTTTTATCAGCAGTCTTTTCAATACTCGGGATACTCAATGCAGAAATATCAGTTCCATCTTGACTCTCCGTCTCCCTTCCATCAAAGGAATTTGTCTCCTTAGCGCGCAAACGCCTCTTTCTTTCTCTGATGGATTCCTCATACTCCTCTTGTGGTGTTTTAGGTGTGTTCATATTTGAATTTGATACCGGGGAAGTAGGCATCAGTGTAGTTGGTCTTGCATTACTTAGTCGTTTTTGTCTCTCTAGCTGTGAACGCTCATACTCTGACATTGTTTCTAGGTGCTTACCTGCATGGCGTTTCAGGGCACGCAACCATATGCCCCTAATGGTATTTGAATCGTCTCCATAGCTACAAATGTGGCACAAAATCATTTCGCGGATAGATTAGTAAAGTGATAAAAACAGATACTAAGAACAAAAAAGCTCGAAAAGGTAGATGCTTACCACCAGATTACAGGTAATGATCTGTTTTTCACATTGAGTTCAATCCCTTCCATCTTGATTTCCATGGAATTAATGTCCTTCTTTTCTACATCAATTATGTCGAGACAGCTAACCTTTTGAAGGAGAGTGCATTCGAAAACATCATCATAGCACAGCAGATCATCACCCCTTAGCACAACCCATAGCTTACGATATTCTGAGCACTGACCTGTGACAGGGTCCAAGGTAACATCAAACCACCATCCTACCGAAAGAAGAAGAATGTTATGATAAGTAAAGATCCTCATAACATAAAGATAGAGTAATGCTACCAGCTATATTGTCCGCTATTGGCGGAACATCGACAGTGAATGTCAGTTCTCCAGTAACATCCTTGCGATTATCCATCGAAATTAAACGACCATTAACATCATAGACAGGATATCGTAATGCTCTAATGGGCAATTGAAAATGATGCCGACCTGAATATGTCAATGTAAAAAGAGGATTTTTTTAGTCTAAGAAGATAATTGCTATGATGGAAAACGACTACCCACATATTTGAATACTTACCTCCATTTGATAGATCTTCGTAATCCTCTATGTTTAGACATACTTGACCATGGAAAGCATCCCTGCCTATCAAATACTGCGACATGATAGTTAGCACTAATGTACCTACTGCTGTGGTCGTAACTTTAATATCTTCAGTGTAACAAGGAGATATACTTTGATAAGCTAATTTCGATGCATGTGAGCTGAAACAATACTCCTTGACACGACCACTTTTCATCACTTTCCTACGAATGAGATTCGCAAGAATGTAAGTGTTTGGCTCACTCTTTAGAAAGTCGTTATTCAATTGTAATCCAGTAGCTGTTTCTAAGCCAATGACCATGGTGTGTGGAATACCTTCTATCTTTTCCTTGTAAGAAATCCTTCCACGACGACCCCGTACTGCCTTTTGTATCATTAACGCCGCTCGCACTACTTCAGCAAAAGTATTCACATTTAGTTGCGGTACAATCTCTCCTGTCTCCAAATCATTGGAATTGGCACTAACTTTGGTGACGTTGGCGATTGTTTCTGTATCATAGGTGGTCACTGTAGTGCTTGATTCTCGAATCTGCTTCAAAGTATCTTCGGATAACGGTTTCTACTAACACGAACAGACACAAAATATGATATAATTACATATAATCAAATATGTAAAGGATAGAAAGAATAAAAGCAAACCTTTTTCAAGCTGGCTTTCCTTGGGCTTGACTCTAAAGCCTTTTTTCGCTGTGATGGGACCAATACCTCTGTGGTTCTGTCTTCAGTGACTTCCAAGGTTTCACTTTTTCCATCATTACCACTACCATTACCAGTGTTTGTATCTGGACTGACCGGTGCGCTAACTGATTTCATCTTCACCCGACGTTCCCTCTCCCTTTTCGATTCCTCGTACTCGTCCATAGCACTTTTAGTAGTTGCAGTTGGGGCAGATGTAGGGACGAATACGGTTGTTGGTGCGATAGTTGGCGTCATGACTTTCGAAGAAGCTTTGCCAGCAAGACGAAGCTCACGTTCTCGTTTGGATTTTTCATATTCTTCATTGGCGCTATTGCCACTTTTATCTACAGAGGCTGAAGTGGATAACGATACAGACGCAGCTGTCATCGTCGTGGAAGGTGAAGAAACACTACTGTAACCATCGTAAGTGTCCTTTTTCGTGAGCGGTGTGGTTTCTGTATTATTGGTTAATTGATGCGAAGACTCAGTAGTTGATGGGAAAAGTCTTGCAAAGAAAGATCCAAAACTATCATCCTCAGCCTTCTCCTCGAGCTGTCTTAATACAGTGATCTCAATATTATCGTTACCTTGTAGATGCTTGGTGTAGTCTATTTGGTCAGTGAAAAGGTCGTCCATTTTGTGTATGATATCACCAACCTTCAGTGGTGGCTGCGCTTTCATAGCTGCTCCATTCGGATTGATTCCCGCAACCCACACAATTTGATGCCCATGTGAAAGATGTGAATCTGTTTGAATCGACATTCCCCATACTTTAGAAGAGTCTTCTCTAGTCAACTGAATCTTCAACATTTCATCTGCCATCATGTAAATGCGATAAGCGAGGGCATTAAATAAAGATGTGAAGTATCATTCAAAAATTGGACTTAAATGTAGGTCATGATGTTTACCTGTAGGTTTCACTTTCGGCACGCTTGATCTTTTCATAGGCGAAGCCTTCTCGTCTGTAGCAGCCTTGATATATTCAGCGACCTTTTTCTTCACCCTGTCTTTGATTCCTGGAGTCGATCTAAGAGCACCATGCGGTAATCCATCGTCGGTTGATACAGGGGATAGGTCTCCTCCTTCTCCTCTACCCAACTCAATTTCAGATAAAGAGGTATACCCTCCTGTATCTGGACTTCCCCCACGACCATTACGTCTGAAGAAATAATTATAGAACAAATATCCGAACAAAGTAGCAACAAAAACTAACAGTCCAGCAGCGGTGAAGTCCTTCGTAGCATCCATTGCCTGTGATGTAGGTTGCGGGGTAGGATTGGTTGAAGGTAGTGGAGTGGGTAATACAGTTGGAAATGGCGATGGCTGTGTAGTTGGAGTAGCAGTAGTTGGTACGGGGGATGGTTGGAATGTTGGTGGAGCAGAAGGCTGTGGCGAAGGATCTGGAGTTGGGGATGCAGTTGGTTCAACAGTAGGGTGCACAAATAGCCCAGATACACCAGAAATTTTTATACCAGCCAAACTTTCAGTATATCCATCAGCAACAGCCAAGGTTACGAAATCCTCAACGAGTAAGTTATTGGAGTCCATAATCAATTCGGCAGTACCTTGAGTATCGTAAAATGAAGCTACCTGTGCTATTATCATGACACCAGGGCCATCCGTAAGAGTAATAGGGGTCAGCGTCAAAGTACTGATATCATCTAATTGAACATTCAATAGCTCGCTGAGGGCTCCACGGAAAGCCTATGTTCAAAGAAATAAACATCAATCACATTGAGTCAATTCAGATACATGCTATGATTTAGCTACCAAGAAAAAAATACAAAAAGAAAGCGTTATATACCTCCTGTAGTATAGCAGATCCACCAATACTATATTCAGACAAGCCATCAATGGTGATATGTACCGAACAATGACTGAACACGGCTGTCGAAGGTAAAGGGGTTGGCTTCAGCGTCGACGACACTGATGGATGTAGTGATGGGAATGGCGATGGTTGAACCGAAGGTGAGGCACTCGGGAAAGGTGTAGGATCTTGAGTTGGGGAAATTGAGGGGGCAGGGGTAGGGTTATCTGTCATAGAATGAGCTGTGAGCAATTTGACTTCGTTTAATGATGAAGCATATTGGTATCCATTTGCCGTGGCGTCAGCAATCAAAAGTTCCATTAAAGTTGCCTTCGATAGCGACATCACTTCTGCTGCTGCCTTTCTGTCATATGCAGATTGTATATTCAACCCAATAAACACTTGTGATGTACCTTCCCCACTATCGTAAGCAGAAATTTCCATGTTGCTCAAGTCAGCAACTGTAATGTCCAATACAGTGGCGATTGCCTCCCACATTGACAGTTGTAAAGCACTGGAATCTTGCATTTCAGAGAGCGACAGCCCCCCAAATGTAAGCTCCAAATGTTCATTATGCACGGTGGAAGAAGTGGGTATCGCTGATGGAGGCACTGTAGGATGAAACGTGGGTCTCATCGATGGTTGATGAGTAGTGGGATATGCTGTTGGTCCCTTAGTTGGATGAGCTGCTGGGTAAGTTGAGGGTTGGAGCGTAGAAGCGCCAGATATCAATGCTTTCGATGCATGTGTCGTCGGTGCCGCTGTTGATGACATTGTAGCGGGAGTGGTAGAAGAACCCTCATAGTATGGGGCTACTGTAGGTGACATCATCGGGGCCATTGTAGGCGACATGATTGGGACGGATGTCTTTGCCCCCATGGGCTCTTTCCTCGATCGTTGGTAACAGCAGGAAAGATCCGAGACGGAAATGTATGGCTATTTTCCCTGCACTGTCATCATGAAGGCGACAACTGGATCCATTCCAATTGGATCTCTCTTTCGTTTGTTATGGTCATCATATATTTATAAATATCAACAAACAGCAGAGTATATGAATTTTGTTGTTCCGTATGATTTATTTCATGATTATCATGCACGTTGTTGGCTGCTCTCAGCAGCTCTGCTCTGCAGCGCATGCAGCTGAGATGATTGACAAAAGATACCTACACGGTATCGAAAAGGTAAGAAAACAACGAATCATTCATTCACTGAAGCCCGCCGTGGGCCCGCCCAACTAAACCTCTTGCACGTTGGAGGAAACCGCAGGGTGGACAGTTGGGATGAAGAAAACTTCAGAGCTTCGAGAGAATCTCCTTCGTGATGGGAAACAAAATAACCGGATTAGTTTACGGCGACCCGAGAGCACGAGTCATGCATCATCACTGTCAGCATCCGCTGCGGGATCCCAAAGGAAGAAAAAGAATGTAACCTTGACGGATGCTGAACGAGAAATCCTACAATCGGAAAGGAAGACATCGGCTGCTTCCTCACTAGCTCCACACATGTCGACGCCGTCGTCATTATCACCCTTACCATCATCGTCATATGCATCCCCAAACACTTTTGGTAATGGATCTGGCAGTGATATTTACCAGAATTCTTACTCTGATCCACAAGCACTACGAGAAAGAAATTTGAAGGTAACCACTACTCCTGAAAATTCGGTGGAACGCGAACGACACTTTCGAGATGTTGAACAATATGGATGGGATTTTGTCTTTATTCTCCCGAACCCAGATATCGGTTCTGGTGACAATAATTCTGGTAGTCCCAATAAAAGCAATGTAAATGATGGGAAGGTGTCACATGCGCAATTGGCGGCAATTCTACGCCGAGGTGGACTACAAAGCTACTCATACTATAGTAGCACTAGTGAATACATTATCGTTAAAATTCGTGCAGGGGTGAGTCGATTGGAGCAACAAGCTGAGCTAATGGGATACAAGTTATTATTAGATGATAAAAAACTACGGACAGCTGCTAATAGAGGTGTGCGATATGAAGATGCACGCAAGGGGTATCGGATCAAACCTATACATATCAACGAAGATAGAGCATACTCTAGACTCAAACCCTACGGGTTTATTTACGCGCCTTATTCTCGAGATGCGAGCAGAAATATTCGTGAACTCGTCTACAAACCGAAAGGAATGAATCATCCATTCATATCGACCCATCGTATAGAATTGATTTTGGCTATTTTAGAGGACACTGGCTCGTCAGGGTGCGGTTTGGATTTGGATGATCTCAGAGAAAATGGTTCAGTTTATACTTATTTTCCACTTCGAGATGTGAACGTTTGTGAGCGAGAACTTCCTCCAGCATGGCTTCCCTGGAGAGTTCAGAGTTGGAAGCAGCCTATTGATGATATTCGAGATTATTTTGGAGCTAAGATTGGATTGTATTTCAAGTTTCTGGGGCACTATACAACTTGCTTGTTGTATCTGGGTCTGGCTGGCTTGATTGTTTGTATCGACGTCGCCGGAGAGAGTGCGGATTTAGGTTTAGCTTATGGATTAGGAAACGCCAAGCTGATTCCCTTCTATGGATTATTTTCAGCTTTATGGGCACAGGTGTTTCTAGAATATTGGAAGAGGGCCGAGGCGTATCAAGCTATGGCATGGGGAATGGCAGAATTCGAGGATACACAAGCTGATCGACCTTCTTTCGATGGATACGAGATTCAATCGTATGTTACGGGGAAAAACATAACATATTTTCCTTCTAATGAAAAGATTAGGCGTACTCGGTGGTCAACGTTTGTTATCACCTGTTTTATGCTTATGGTAATTGGTATTGTAGCGTTACTCTTCTACATCAAGATCACCATGAACAATAATGGACTCGAGGATTACGCTGGCATAGTTGTACCTGTTGCTAACGCTGTGCAAGTTGCTGTTCTGAACGACGTGTATGTAAAGTATGCCCAAAATTTGAATAGCTACGAAAATCATCGTACACAAGTGGAGTTTGAAGACGCCTTGATTCTTAAGTTGTTTGCATTTCATTTTGTAAATAGTTACTCTGCATTGATTTATATTGCATTCATCAAAGAAAATATGGGAGATGCGTGTTTATATACATGTATGGCAGAGTTATCACAGACACTCATCACAATTTTGTTTACACAATTGATCATCGGTAACATACAAGAAAGTCTTATTCCGAAGATAACTGAAATGTACAATAGACGAATGGAGCGATCAAAGGTAAGTATTGTTGCTCGAATATTTCACTACATTTATCTGAATACTTCGAGGATACTAATATACTAATCACCAATATTTCCATATTGTCATCTAGGCCTTGGCGCATCGTCATGGTGATAATAACAACATAAAGGAATCAAAGATGAGCTCCGCTGAAGAGGAGATGAGTAAGGAAGAATATGATCGCATTGACGGACTTTTGATGGATTACTCCGAATTAAGCATTCGTTACGGCTTCATATCTCTTTTTGTGTGTTCCTGTCCCATCGCACCAATGATTGAATATGTATCCAATGTGGTAGAAATCCGTGTAGATGCGAGAAAGTTGCTGTACGACTATCGCCGTCCTATTCCTCAAGGCAATCAGGACATTGGTACTTGGATGGATGTGTTCGTGGCTCTGTCTTTTCTATCCGTGATCACTAATAGTGGAATAGTATGCTTCACTATGGACGTATTTCCATCTGAAATGAAAGTATGGCTCTTCATCACCTTTCAATACGTGATCTTTTCAGGGATGTACATTTTTGAGATGATCATTGATGATGTACCCGAGGAGGTGTCCATTCAAACAGCTCGGCAAGAATTTCTTCTCAGGAAAGTCGTCGACCAAGACAGTGATAGCGACAACGATCAATCAGATGACGAAGAGGATAGTAATATTGGTGGCACAATTTCTATGAATCAAATTTTCCACTTCGATGATACAGTTAAACTATGAACACGCAAGAAAGAAGGAGTCAATCTTCCACTCCTGTGGACTCGTGACTTGTGCCTGCTGCCTATTTCTAGATACATAGCTAGAAAACGTAAAAGTTTGAAAGGTAGCTGCCACTACGAACACTAACACTAACACGTACTAGTACTACGTACGACATCCACAACTGCCTTAATTTCGCACCAATTCCAATACCACATACCTAGTCGCTCTACCACAATACACAATACACAATACCACATACCACACGCACCACATACCGCCCACAATACACAATACCACTGCTGTACATACGTATGTAACTACTGGATCAGGCAGCGCAGGTATTCAGACATATGTAGACTATATTTAGAAGTAGGATATGATATTTCATCAAGAAGCATGATATACTTCATATATGTCGTAGGATTGTACCATGAAAGATGAAAGATGAAAGTTACATGTTACATAAAAGTAGTTATAGATTGTACAAAAAGTACAAAAGCAACGGGCGCCGCAGCAACAGCCGCTCAATCTATATGCTATGTATCGTCTGACTTGATTGGAATATCTCACTAGTACTAGTAGTAGTAGTGCTGCGTGCTTGTTGACTGGCTGATTGCTACTTCTAACTGCTAACTGGGGCTGCCTGATGTGACAACTCTCACTTTTCATCCACTAGCTCCTCCATCTCGTCAAGAAAGTCATCAACATTACCCTCTGCAAGATCATGATTATCTTCTTGAGCTGCAATGGAAGGTGAATACCTGCCTGTGCTACCTAGTGACTGCACTCTCACCATGCCATTGATCACTTCACCGCCCCCAGTCATCGCTACATTTATCTCCCCTTCTGAGTCCCTCTTGGAAGGTGTGCTGAATTTGTTTTCCATCTTTCCACTACTGCTACAACTGTTTGTCTTTTCCCTGCCCTCTAATGATATTTCTGCTTCAAAGTTTTCCATGAAGTCATTCATCTCCTTAATGTCTCTATCAGGGCTGATGGTAGTGGCATTTTCATCTGTATTACCATCGTCGAAAGTCCATGTCGTGCCTGCCGTGAACTCCTTGTCCTTGGTAGCATTCTCCAATTTACTTAACGCCCGTTCACTCAACCCTTCCCTATTCATATCATTTTCTCTGCTTGAGTTACTGAGTCGCGATACTGGCGCTCTACTTACAGTTTCTTCATCACCCCCTGCACGCATACAGGTGTGCGTTAAAATTAGAAATCATACAGAGATCGTATGATTAGATGAGGCGAGATATACCTTCAAGGCCCTCAATGGCATGAAAGACCTCCTCTGTTTCCCCTTCTTGCATATTTGTTCCCACAGCATCAATGTGATCCAAAAGTTCCCTCTCCAGAGCATCTGATGTCCTCTTGTAAAGAAATTTGTGTTTCAGAAGCTCGGAGGTAGTAGCTCTATTCTTGGGCGACTAGTGACATGAATACAGCCATATTAAGTAAATAATAGGACGAGAGGGTGTGAAATAGTCCAATGATCTCACCTTCTGCAGGCATTTTCTGTAAAAGTCCTCAAAATACTTGGAGAAAGAAGCCCCTGTACGCTGTTTGTCATCAGAGTAGCTTTTTAAGGACGGCGGCTCTTCCTCTATCGTAAGGACTAATATCCTCATTGGCGCATACTGTGCATAAGGTGCAACACCCTTAGCCATTTCGAGTGCTGTAATACCTAATGACCAAATATCAGCTTTGTTGTCATACCCTAGATAAAGAAATAATGAATGATACGATCGTAGCATGTTATGAACGTCCGATCGATACTTCCTCGTTCACACGAACACAAAGGAAGAAGCACAATATCTACTGGTTTACCTACCTTCACTTTGCTCTAATACTTCTGGAGCCATCCATGCTGGTGTACCCACAAATGTTCGTACCGTGTCATTCCTCAGTCCTTTGGAGATGGTCCAACCGGCTGAACAAAAATGGTGAAAAAATATACACAAGGGGTAAGCTCGAGACCACCGTATTACATGAATAGAATATTTCATACCTACACCAAAATCAGCTAATCGTACGTTGCCATGGGAATCAAGCAAAATATTATTACATTTGATATCTCTATGAATGTGTCCCTTCTCGTGCAAGTAGTCCAGACCTAACATGACGTTTATTTATGACCATGTAGGTGAGAAGCAACGTAATGCAATTGTCAAAATGATATCGATTTACCTTGAAGAGTTTGTTGAAGGATATAAGCTAACCATTCTTCATTCATACCATCCCCATAACCAGGTATTTGCTGTTTTGCTGCAGCCATCACTCTGTAACAAGAGCCCTTATCCAGGTACTCAGTCACAAGCCATAACTGACTGCTCGCTACAAATGAACAATAGCATTTCAAAACATTCTCATGGGCACATAAACGCATGGTTTGAA
>JACLAD010017331.1_pt1 | contig 15763 bp, 7 predicted proteins | sample 8027901 | NCBI WGS metagenome assembly JACLAD01 (sample SAMN15725071, study PRJNA655200) | protist metagenome | isolation source: fluorescence activated cell sorting (FACS) single amplified genomes of... | place: Spain: Blaines Bay Microbial Observatory, Mediterranean Sea | collected 2016-07-05 | reverse complement strand
GTTAATGTACTAATTAGTAGACAAATAATACCTAAAATACGATTCCACTTTTCCAGCCTCTGACTATCACTATGGGGGAAAAATTATACATCTATTCTGAATAAATGGTTGTTTTATTTGCGGATATTTTTTACTAATTCATCCGGATGAGTATCTTTTGATATTTTGGTGATTTGAGACCTGTTTGTTTGTTTTTTTTTTTTGTATTTCTTCTATAAAAATAGCCGCCGTCTTGTAGTCTACCATGCTATGATATAGCACTCTACAGTTGATTTTTTTTCTTTGAGATTTTCCCATTATCAAGTTTCATCACACAAAAAAACTGAAACAAATATTGGAGTTATAGAGGAGTCTAACCTTTTTTTTCTTCCTCAATTGTGCTTATTACAACTGTATTTAAAAGTTAGTAAAGCACGTGCTTTTAATAGACCAAAAAAGAACAAAGAACAAAATTGTGTGAAGCGCTGCTTTTATAAGAAAAAGAAGAAGAAGACGATACAAGATACGAAGCAATTGTTTCAAAATTGATAAAACGAAAGAAAACAAAACAATCTAAAAGTTGTACAAGTTGTATATACTAGAAAATAAAAAAAATCAAAGAATTAATATTATAATTAGAATAATGTGTGATACAATAATTAAAAATGGAACCATTGTTGATGGCACTGGTTCAAAACCATTCATTGGTGATATTGCAATACATAATGGTAAAATTATGGACATAGGTAAAAACTTAACGATATCCGCTGCAAATGTTGTGGACGCAACTGGGTTGACAGTAACACCAGGATGGGTTGACCCGCATACACATTATGATGCACAAGTGATGTGGGATGAATATTTGACACCATCTGCACCATCAGGTGTCACAACGTTAGTTATGGGAAACTGTGCCGTTGGTTTGGCACCATGTCAGAAACCTATGAGACAATTTGTTACCGACCTATGTGATAGTATTGAAGACATACCAGCTGACGTCTTAACGCATTCTGTAGGTTGGAATTGGGAGACGTTTCCTGAATATATGAATGTCATGGAAAAGAAAGCATTGGTATGTGATGTTGGTATTCTAGTGGGACATTCTGCAGTACGATCTTGGGTGCTTGGTTCAAGAGTTAATGCAAGTGATATTCCTGAAGGACAAAAGTCATCCCCATTATCACATGAAGAAATGGAAAAAATAGGAAAAGTTGTTGAAGAAGCAGTTGCAAGTGGAGCTTTAGGTTTTAGCTCAAGTCGTGTCTCAATACATCGTGATCAAGGTGGTGTATTACTTCCAGGATCCTTAGCATCTCATGAAGAATTACATGAAATTGGAAAAGGGATCCAAAGGGGAGGTGGTGGTGTTTTCGAATTAGCATCATCATGGAATTTGTATGATGATTGGGTCAAAGACGGCCAACCAAAAATGGACCTTTTACGAGCGTATAATAAAGGGGAATGGTCATGGATTAGTAAAATGGCAAAATTAGATGGTGTTACATTTACAACAGGTGGAGGAACTGGGATGGCAAAAAAACCTAACCACGCTTTTTTATTAAAACGATTAAATGAGGTAAATCGAACTGGTGGAGATATGTGGTCCACCCCAATGATGAGAAACGGCACATTATTTTTTGGTATCGAAGCAGATATTAATCCAATAATTCTATCAAAGATATTTAGGACATTGAAAGAAAAACATGGTAACAATGCAACACCAGCTTTATATAAAGAATTGCGTATGCCAAACGTAAGAGAAAGTATCATCAATGAATTGAAACGAAAATCAAAGAGAAGTGACACATGGTTGACTGGGCTTGTATTAGATCATTCCCAGTTTGTATGGCCTTGGAGCAACGATCCAGAGCGAAAATTGGAAGATTCTGTTAAATATTCCATGAAACATTCCGGAAAAGATTCCATTACGTATATGTATGATATCTTAACAAATCCTGAGGAACCTCATGGTGGCGTATTATCACGAGCTTTATACAATTATGGTACACATGATATGGAACCGCTACGTGAATTCTTTCTTGATGACAAAGTTGTAGCTGGCTTCGCCGATGGGGGTGCACATATGAAATTACAATGCGAAGCAACTGCGCCTACAACTATGTTAACTTTTTGGTGCAGAGATCGCACAAGAGGTCCACAACTTCCAATTGAACTTGTTGTTAAGAAGCAAACTTATGACAGTGCCAGGATGATGGGATTAACCGATCGTGGTACATTGCAACCAGGTATGAAAGCTGATATCAATGTCATTGATATGAAAACTTTAAATTGCTTACCACCAAGGTTCAAAAAAGATTTACCCCTTGGAGCAGGTCGCTGGACACAAGATGTTGTAGGATATCGTATGACAATGTGTAATGGTGTCATCACATATGAAAATGGTGTTGCAACAGGTGCATTGCCAGGCAGAGTAGCTAAAAATCCAAGAAGCACAGGAATTGTAGCAAATGGTTTGAAAGGTAGTGTTCCACCAGGCGATGTTATTGAGGGTGGAATGAGTGCAAAAGGATTAAAAGAGTTTGCGTTGGCAGCACAATCACAAGCACAAGGTTTTAGTGCTATACAAAAAACTTTAAATAACGCAAAATTGTAAAAAAAGTAGGATAATATTTATATTTGATTTGTACTATTATTAATAATTAATAAACAAACATACACATTTATTATTACACCTCCTCTTTTCAATATAATATATATATCATTAATAAAAAAATAATATAGTTACAATTCAATTTGAATAAATTAGACTTCGCTATATGTTCGTAATCATATAAACTTTGCATATTATATAATATATACGTCAACAATATTATTGACGATTACGAAACATCATTGATTGACATTTATATATATATATATATACATACATACACATCACAGTAATAGTAAAACAAAATAAAGTAAAAAAATTATAATTTCGTATTTAAAAAATAAAATAATCAAATTAATATATGGCAAATTTAGCAATAATTAATGCTCCAAAGAAATTAACTGAATATTGTATTGAAACGATATCAACACATCTACATTTATTTGAAGCCATATCAAATTTACCTGAGTTTATTGCTAGAGATATCTGGACATCTGCACAAAAATATTTGACATATCGAAATGGTAAATTAGAGGATGAAGGATTACAAACATTTCTAGAACTCCATGCGTCTATTTTGTATAGCGATACGCAAGTAGGTGATGGCGGCATTGAAACTTTAAAAGAAATGGATGTTTTAAATTTGCCTTGGTGTAGAAAATTAACAAACGAAGCTTGTGGAGTAATTACACATTTTTGCCCAAATTTAATTTGCTTAGACTTAAGCTATTGCTCAAATGTAGATGATACTGGTATTAAAATTTTAGCAAATGGATTGTTAAAATTGCAATCCATTATTTTAACATATACAAATGTTGGAGATACTGGTGTAACTGCCTTAGTCAGACAGTGCAAACAAATTGAACTTTTGAATTTAGAAGTCTGTAAACGTGTAACTGATAAAGGAATACAAAATATTGCCCGGACATCGAAGTTGAAATTAAAACATTTGAAAATTGGGTGTCTACTTATGGAAAAATGATGCAGAGGGCGAAGTACATGATGTTGAGCTTAGTGCCAAAATGAAACAAGAATTAGCTTTTAAAAAAAAAGACGAGGATAGTGTGATGAATCACCGTGGTGTACGCGATGGTATTGCCGAACCTGTTTCTGCCTTGAAACGTAGAGGAAGTATGTATACAATATTGTCAGCAAACAATGCTGACAACAACATAAGCAATGATGGGGACGATACTGTAGAAAGAAGCTCGTACAATAAATTAATAAACAACATGAAACAAGTAGCATGTGGCGAACGATCCATACTGGCTTTGACTAACGATGGTAGAATTTATTCAAGCGGGAATGATGATGGAACAACGCAAATTACGTTCAGTGATGATGGAGCATCAAAGTCAATTTTCAAGCGGGTAAAATTTCCAGAAAGTGCAAAAAGGGTAAAGGCAAAGTGCATTAAAGTTGCTAATGGAGGAAGACATTTTGCTGCATTGTTTGATGATGGAAAATTATTTATGTGGGGTCGTAATCAATATGGCCAGGTAACGCCCAATAGTTTAAATAATGGCATCGATGAAAACAGTAACAATGTGGATGTTGATGAAAATTTATCAAAAATATTTTTCAGTTTATCTTCCTCCCGTGCGTTTATCGCTGAACCAGTTGAAGTGGTTTTGAGGGATGATTTCCTTATTGGAAGTACAAATAGTAAGGAAAACAATAAATATTTAGAAAATGTACAATTGTATATCAAAGACGTGGTGTGTGGTAAAATGCATACAACTGCGTTGACTAGTAGTGGGCAAGTATTTTCATGGGGTAGAATACCAGGCGCAACTGACCATAACCCTGCATATCCATATCCAGACTTAGCTGGTCAATATGTTTTGAAGATAGGAAGTGCGCCAATGTTTTCCATTGCCGTTGTACAAAGACCTCGTTTAAAAATTGAGGGTAGGATTATTGATGAAAAATTAAACGTAGAACAAAGTTGCAACATGATGGATTGTAAACGAGCAAAGTTTGGAAAGCAGTCTAATTATTCATCAATGCATTTGCCAGTTATATGTGTAACTGATATAAACGGCGTACCAAAAATTGACTCATCAACGAGCATGGGGAAAGCACTTTTGGTAAGCAGGCCGGCAGCTGGGTTTCCAGAATCAACTAGTTTCGGCACAATTGCATATGAGGCTTGCCAAGCTGGAGCTAAGATGTTAATATTTTGTTGTCAAAAAAAAGATGGAAAAGCAGACTTACCGGTGCGTGCAAAGATGAATGTTGGCGATCCACTAGAAAAAGAAATTCATATTCCAGTAATTAGTGTTAATCAAGAATCAGGGGAATACCTTGGTTGTCCAAATAATATTAGCACAATTCAAGATGGCAATAATCAAATAATTGTACGATTGTGTTGGTTCGGTGATGGACAGTAACACACATGTTTTATGTTTTTGGTGTGGGTATGTTATTTTATTTTTGAAAAAAAAAATATTTCACACACACGCACCTCGGTATATTTGTTTTTTTTAAATTAAAATAATTAATTTTATAATATATAAATGATGTAAAATATTTTGTACGAGTTCGTACTTCGTATTTTTTCTGGAGTAAGGAATTATCATGAGTAAATTAAAGATTAAAGAATAGGTTATATAGCGTTAATTATACTATATATTACGACTCGTATATTAATATTTGATATATGATACATGGGAGATATAAGTGACGGAATTAAGAAATTACTTAGAACGAAAAATCGTACGAGCTTTTGTATGATACGCGTATGATATATAATATCATATCTATGTCAATTATTTTTACAGATCATATTCGTACTTTTTAATATTTTGAAATCTTTTGCATTAGCCCACACATTACACACTCGTATATTTTTCTCTCTCATACAACACTACTTTTAATATTTTTCAATGGAATTGTACTCTTCGTATTGTTTTTATCATCATTTTTTTTTTTATCATCATCTGTTTTAGCAGATGGTAATTTAGACAAGCCATACAATAAACCTGCAAGTATACCTACAACTATAAATATCCAAGTTTTTTGCGTAATCTTGCTGTGGAAAAATACAACACCAAGTATAGCTAATACAACTTTATTTGCCGCTCCTACAACACAATATGTCGTTGCAGATGTTGATTCAATACACCACATTGCTGATATAGAAAGTGTAACACCTAATGCGCCAGTGCAAAGAAGCATGAAGCAAAATGAAAAATTTGAAAATGCATCATGCAAAAAGGGCTTAATTGGGTTACCATTATTGACACATGAAAATATGAAAAGTATTGGAATCGATAGCACATTGTTATAATATGCCGCACCAAAACGCGTAAATTTAGTTTTCTTAATGGCGTATCTTAAATACAAAACATAACCTGCGGTTGTTAAGCAATTCAAAGTCATGTAAATGTAACCTTGGATTCGTTGATGATGTTCAAAATCTTCTTTCGCAGTATATAACGTAGCTAGAAGGGTTAATACAAAACTAAAGATACCCATAGACGAAGTTTCGTTATTGAAAAGAAAATAATCGCCAAAGGCGATAATAACATTTGTTGTGTTTTTGAATACGGTAACAAGTTGAACAGGCAATCCATGCAAACTCCCTGAACCCGTATACAACATGAACACAAAGAATAAATTAGCAGGAATCCACATTTTTACCAAGTTCAAATCTAAATTTATAGGAAACTTTATAAAATCTATGTAATTTCGTAGTAATAATAAGCAAGTTAATCCTATTGTATTTTGTATCATAATTAACGTCGTAAAATGCGTATATTGAAATGTTGATACCAGGGCTTTGTTAAACAATATCATAGCTATAGAGCAACAAGCATACGCTAAACTTGATAATAATGGCTAGTATTTTGATTCAAATCAGTATTGTTAGCATTGGATCTATATTAAGGGGTAATATCGTCGACAGAAAATACTTACCAACGCCGACGTCACTTTATTTTTTTTCAAGTTACTCATGTTATCCTTCTGTATTGAATTAATTAATTTAGTATTCTAACTTATTAGAAGCGCAACTCTAATCTATATATATATATATATATATATATATATATATATATATATATATATATATATATATATGATTAAATGAATAAAATCTGAAATAATGAGAACACAACAGCGATTCGTTTATAACTTCAATGTATATTTTACTCGATGGTATCTAATCTATCTATGGATATCTTTATAGTTTTATATATTGTGTTACATTCATTATTCCTGGTATTCGCATTATCATTCCATTTTGCCACGATTGCCCGCTTTCCCATCTTTTTAAGGTTGCAACAACAACAGACTTTTTTTTTTTTCTGTTGCAACTTTAACTTTTAAAAATAGTATTACAGTATCCTTTTTGTACAGTCCAGCAGTACTGTTGTGGTACTGTATAATACTTTTACGACTAGATACCACTAAGAACTGAGAAGATACAAGACATGAGTAAGCTGGTATACCAATTAGTATATAATAACAGTATACCTATCCTCTCTCTGATACCAGATACCAGGTAAGAACAAAGCAGAAAACAGATCAATAGGATGAAAATACCGTTAGTCGTGTTGTTGCGTATTAGTATTATTATTATTTATTTCACATAAAAAAGCACTTAACAACAACAACTGTGCAACTGTAATAATAATAATAAATACCATACTAGACAATTAATACGTAATATACACTTATACAACAACATCACAAACATCAATTATATATAGATATAGATATAGAAGTTTGTATTTGTATTCCCCACATTATTTATATTTTTCAATAGAAAATCAGTTTTGTTGCAATATTTGCATATATAAATACATACCAATATACTAGGACATAAAAGATGGCTGATGAAGACGATGTTTCAGACGTAAAGCCTTTAACCATATGGCAACAAAAAGCTGTACGTGAAGCACATGGTCTAGAGTTAGAAAAAGTGGATATAGAGAATGACATCGTACAAATTCAAACACAAATAGATGCTTTGGAACCTCAAGTCAATGTGATTAAAGACAAGCTTTGGGGTACAAGAAAAAAAATGGGCAGTTATGCTACTTGGGTCACTCGCGGAGATGATATTAGGCAACTTAGTGAACGGCCACTTGGTGCATCTGATGCACCGGCTGTGAGTCAAAGGCGTATACGCCAAGAATGTGAACTATTAACTAAACGAAAACAATTCGTCTTAAGTAAAAATGACAAGGCAGTTGGTTTTAACAATGAAATTAAACGTGAGATCGACTTAGCACGCAGGGAGAAAATCGTATTTGAACGTGTCTCTCAACGCATGATCGATGACCTTGCAGATACAGCGCATGAATTAAAGCAGCTGAACTATGAAATTGAAAATTTATATGCGGATAGAGATGCTGCACAACTCCGTATGCAAGACTTAAAGAAAATGTATGACCAAGACAAACATCAATTTTTAAAAGATTATGAAGATTTGACCGTTGTCATTGATCGCACAGATATTGCAATACAAAAATTGCAGCGTCAAAAGCTTCATCGCAGATCTAGCACAACAAGGATGCACGGAAAAGCATTATCGCCAGTGAATAAAGGTAGAAAAAATTCATCTTCATCATTGGCAAGTTTAAGCGATATGGCATATGAACGGAAATCGAAAGAATTGGAACATGTAAAAAAGCAATTCGCTGCATTAAGTGCTGCCGTCGGTTTAGAATTTAATGGAAATGGCAAAGAAATATATCAAGCTGTAACCACTTCGTTTGATACAATGTCAAAGGATGAATTCAATTTAATCAATAGAGTAAATGAGGTTACGCTAGAATATGAGGAAGCATTAAAGACTGTACAAATATTAAATAATGAATTTAAATCAATCATGGAGGAAAACGAATCTCGTAATGCTGAAAGGGCAGAAGTTTTATCTCAAAGTCAGAAAGAAAATATAAAATCTGAACAGTCCTATTTAAATGGAAAACACATGCATGAAGAGGCGTTGCAAAATTTAGAGACTTTGTTTGAGCCATTACATACCACTTTCTTTAAAATTGGTTGTGATAAATTCATAACGGGAAAAGATGCCAGTCAAATAGAATTTTTACAATCAAACCCGGAAGCTATTACAGTTAGCGATCCAACCACGGAAGTTAAAAGCGATAATTACATGTTGTTTTTAGGTATTTTAGAATCAAGAGCGAAAAATTTGGTACATCAATATTCTGCTTTGATTTCTGATAGGAAACGGCAAAATAAAGCTGCGCATCGTCGTTCTGTTTTACCAAAAATGCCAGATATGGGTCCAGCTAAAGCCCATGGCTCATTATCTAAATTTACAAATATTGTCGCACCATCATTAAAGGACAACGATAATTTAAATGATGATGATATTTTAGCAGCAACAAATGGTAATCTGTCATTAACACAAAGTATTCGTAGTTATCAAATGAAATTAGCTGAAACATTAAATGCTAGTAAACAAAGTTTAAATTAAATATACACGATATGCACAATACTATCATATCATTTGATAAAATGGAATTAAGTTGATACACCTATATATATATATGTGTAATATATACGTATGGAGTCAGCGTTCCATTCACACACATCAGAGTATATTTAGAGAATATGATTAAAAAGATTTTGATATTATGTTTGACATTATTTTATTTATTTTATGGACTATTCAACTTTGGTAATTGTAACATTGATTTCCGTTCAATTTTCTTCATTTCCATGGTCTCGGAGACACCTTTACCATGTTTACGTGGAATTTTTTTCCTATTTAATGCTCTTGAACCACGTTTATTCAATATATCAAGTCGTTTTTGTTTTGCTAATGATGGTAAGATTTCTTCCTCTGGAGTTTCAGCTGCTCTTTTAGCTTCCTCCTCTTTTGTCTTTCTATCTTCTTCTATTTTTAATAAACGCTGCTTTTCTTGTTCCTCTGCCATTATGCGTTCATTTGCTTCATTAATATCTTCCATATCATCATTATCATCCCCCCAATTGGACAATTTTGACATAGCTTTTGCTTTTGCATCTGCTCGTCGTTTCAATGCAGCATCCCGTCTTCGCATTTGTTCTGCTATGGCATTTTTCTTTAATTCCCTGCGTTTTCTTTCTTTTTCTTCTAATTTCAAACGTTCTTCCCTTTCACCATTGCTCTCTAAATATTCCCCATTTTTAAAATAACCATCACAAACCACCTTACGTTTTACTAAGACACCTTTTCCATGATATTTCCCATCCAAAAAATCACCCTTGTAAAAGTGACCATTGCTCAATTGAACTTCGCCACTACCAGTACGTTTCCCAAGAACAAATGTGCCTTTGTACCACGTGCCATATAAATCTTGCCATTCCCCCTCACCATGCCATGTATCGTGTACATACGTGCCTTTGTATAAGACCGTGCCATCTTTATACGTTAATATGCCATCACCTTCTTTCTTTCCATTAATAAATGTACCTTTGAAGTCACTCCCTCTCATCATTACACTAGTATAATGATGATGCCCTTCGCCATTTACAATATTATTGACAAATTCACCGTCGTACACTAGTGCACCATGTTGGTCATACAATTTTCCTTTACCGTGCCTTTTATCATTAACCCATTCGCCGGAGTAAACCCACCCATGTTCATCTCGGAATTCACCAGTTTTAAATTTATCTCCATCGTCTTCTTCTTCCCCTTCCTCTTCCTCCTCCTCAACTGTTATTAATTCACTATTTCCAGTATGCCGCAGTCCATCTTTCCAGTAGCCGTAGTAATAACCATTATTTGCCATGTAGCAATTTCCATAACCATCGTATTTTCCATTTTTAAATGTTCCAGAGTACACAAGTATTCCGTCTCCTCGGAATATTTCACCTAGCCCATGAAATTTGCTTTTTTTAAACTCACCTTCATATGCTATTGCTTTATTTGGATAATACAATATACCATAATTTTCTAAATAGCCATTTACAAAGGTACCTTTTAAATTATAACCATCCTTATCAATGTCTTCCCCATCTCCATTTTTCTCATCACTTTTCCATTGACCGACATATTTACTGCCATCTCTATTTACAGATTTGCCATACCCTTCACGAGTACCCATATTCCAAGATCCTTCATAGGAATTACCATGCGAATCGACATATTTCGCTTGACCATGCAATATTCCATCAATATGATTTCCATCAAATACTTCTCCATTGTATTCATCTAGGAAATAACATTCACCAACTCGAATACCGTATTTGTGGGTTCCTTTGAAAATTAGAGTTCCTTCTTTATTATGCAATTCACCTTTGCCGTGGTATTTACCTTTTTTCCAATTGCCCATGTATTTCTCTCCATCTTGTTTTACATATGTACCAGGACCATCTTTCAATCCGTCTACCCATTCACCTTCATAATATTCTCCATTATCTCCATATAAAGTACCTCTACCATGATACAAATCGTTGTAAAAATATCCTTCATAAATTAAGCGTCCATCAGCAGCAAATCGTTTCCCATAACCATCCCATCTACCATATTTATAAGAACCCTCATATGCTATAGTTTCCCTATCTTTGTAATATCTGGTTCCTTCTCCATGCCTTTGTGGTCCATACCCAATATCGATAAGACCGCCAACATACAATCCACCAGTGCTTAAAGCTAAGTCAAGAGTATGGAATTTACGTGCAATTTGTTTCACTGGCATAATTGTTAATAAATAAACTTGTTTATCTTTATTTACATTCAAGTTCAACTAATTTGTTCATTGTTTTACATGTATGTATGAAATGTGATTATTTTATACCCAAGGTAAATGATTTCTGTATTTATGTTTAATATCTGTTTGCTTAAATAAACAATGTATATATGTTTTGTGTAAAAAAAAGTCTGCGTATAGCTACTGTATTATAATATAATAAAAGAAGAAAAAAGGAATTGAAGAATAATATCGTGTACAAGTTAAATTAGAAAACTTTTAACTTTTTTTAGTATTTTTTAAGGGATTTTAAGACACTATAATATTTGGCAAGCCAGCAAGCACTAAACACGCTATGTATTATTTTTCTTTTTTTTTTTGCTTTTTGAAAATTCTAAATTTTTCATATTATTATTTATACAATCATCATCTTTACCATTTTCCCGATTATTCGTCTTAATGTAAGCAATAAATTTATCAACATCATCTTGATTAATGTTTTTCATACCAAGAATTATTAATGATTTTAATTTTTTTAATTGTATAATATCTTCCAACAAAATTTTTGCTGATAAATTACCACCTCGTAAATCAATTTCTTCTAAGTATTTATTGCCACCAAATATCATATGAAAACCTTTATCTGTGAATCGCGTGCAACCACCAATATCCAAACGTTTTAAATAACGTGGTGGATTTGAAAGAGTAGTAGACCATTGCATTGCCTCTTTCAATTTTTCCCCACGTTTTCGTTGTCGCACACCAAGATTTGCAATATGTCGTGCAGCGTCATCTGTTAATCTCCAACATGCTCTTAAAGACAATTGTTCTAAAATTAAGCAATTTTTACAAACATCCTCCACATCAAAATCAATCAATGAATCGCATCCTGCTAAATTTAATGACATTAAATTTTTCAGATGCTCACCAACAATTTGAAAGGATATGTTTGATATTTTAATACAGCCACCAATATTCAAATGTTTTAATTTCAACTTCGATGTCCGGGCAATATTTTGTATTCCTTTATCAGTTACACGTTTACAGACTTCTAAATTCAAAAGTTCAATTTGTTTGCACTGTCTGACTAAGGCAGTTACACCAGTATCTCCAACATTTGTATATGTTAAAATAATGGATTGCAATTTTAACAATCCATTTGCTAAAATTTTAATACCAGTATCATCTACATTTGAGCAATAGCTTAAGTCTAAGCAAATTAAATTTGGGCAAAAATGTGTAATTACTCCACAAGCTTCGTTTGTTAATTTTCTACACCAAGGCAAATTTAAAACATCCATTTCTTTTAAAGTTTCAATGCCGCCATCACCTACTTGCGTATCGCTATACAAAATAGACGCATGGAGTTCTAGAAATGTTTGTAATCCTTCATCCTCTAATTTACCATTTCGATATGTCAAATATTTTTGTGCAGATGTCCAGATATCTCTAGCAATAAACTCAGGTAAATTTGATATGGCTTCAAATAAATGTAGATGTGTTGATATCGTTTCAATACAATATTCAGTTAATTTCTTTGGAGCATTAATTATTGCTAAATTTGCCATATATTAATTTGATTATTTTATTTTTTAAATACGAAATTATAATTTTTTTACTTTATTTTGTTTTACTATTACTGTGATGTGTATGTATGTATATATATATATATATAAATGTCAATCAATGATGTTTCGTAATCGTCAATAATATTGTTGACGTATATATTATATAATATGCAAAGTTTATATGATTACGAACATATAGCGAAGTCTAATTTATTCAAATTGAATTGTAACTATATTATTTTTTTATTAATGATATATATATTATATTGAAAAGAGGAGGTGTAATAATAAATGTGTATGTTTGTTTATTAATTATTAATAATAGTACAAATCAAATATAAATATTATCCTACTTTTTTTACAATTTTGCGTTATTTAAAGTTTTTTGTATAGCACTAAAACCTTGTGCTTGTGATTGTGCTGCCAACGCAAACTCTTTTAATCCTTTTGCACTCATTCCACCCTCAATAACATCGCCTGGTGGAACACTACCTTTCAAACCATTTGCTACAATTCCTGTGCTTCTTGGATTTTTAGCTACTCTGCCTGGCAATGCACCTGTTGCAACACCATTTTCATATGTGATGACACCATTACACATTGTCATACGATATCCTACAACATCTTGTGTCCAGCGACCTGCTCCAAGGGGTAAATCTTTTTTGAACCTTGGTGGTAAGCAATTTAAAGTTTTCATATCAATGACATTGATATCAGCTTTCATACCTGGTTGCAATGTACCACGATCGGTTAATCCCATCATCCTGGCACTGTCATAAGTTTGCTTCTTAACAACAAGTTCAATTGGAAGTTGTGGACCTCTTGTGCGATCTCTGCACCAAAAAGTTAACATAGTTGTAGGCGCAGTTGCTTCGCATTGTAATTTCATATGTGCACCCCCATCGGCGAAGCCAGCTACAACTTTGTCATCAAGAAAGAATTCACGTAGCGGTTCCATATCATGTGTACCATAATTGTATAAAGCTCGTGATAATACGCCACCATGAGGTTCCTCAGGATTTGTTAAGATATCATACATATACGTAATGGAATCTTTTCCGGAATGTTTCATGGAATATTTAACAGAATCTTCCAATTTTCGCTCTGGATCGTTGCTCCAAGGCCATACAAACTGGGAATGATCTAATACAAGCCCAGTCAACCATGTGTCACTTCTCTTTGATTTTCGTTTCAATTCATTGATGATACTTTCTCTTACGTTTGGCATACGCAATTCTTTATATAAAGCTGGTGTTGCATTGTTACCATGTTTTTCTTTCAATGTCCTAAATATCTTTGATAGAATTATTGGATTAATATCTGCTTCGATACCAAAAAATAATGTGCCGTTTCTCATCATTGGGGTGGACCACATATCTCCACCAGTTCGATTTACCTCATTTAATCGTTTTAATAAAAAAGCGTGGTTAGGTTTTTTTGCCATCCCAGTTCCTCCACCTGTTGTAAATGTAACACCATCTAATTTTGCCATTTTACTAATCCATGACCATTCCCCTTTATTATACGCTCGTAAAAGGTCCATTTTTGGTTGGCCGTCTTTGACCCAATCATCATACAAATTCCATGATGATGCTAATTCGAAAACACCACCACCTCCCCTTTGGATCCCTTTTCCAATTTCATGTAATTCTTCATGAGATGCTAAGGATCCTGGAAGTAATACACCACCTTGATCACGATGTATTGAGACACGACTTGAGCTAAAACCTAAAGCTCCACTTGCAACTGCTTCTTCAACAACTTTTCCTATTTTTTCCATTTCTTCATGTGATAATGGGGATGACTTTTGTCCTTCAGGAATATCACTTGCATTAACTCTTGAACCAAGCACCCAAGATCGTACTGCAGAATGTCCCACTAGAATACCAACATCACATACCAATGCTTTCTTTTCCATGACATTCATATATTCAGGAAACGTCTCCCAATTCCAACCTACAGAATGCGTTAAGACGTCAGCTGGTATGTCTTCAATACTATCACATAGGTCGGTAACAAATTGTCTCATAGGTTTCTGACATGGTGCCAAACCAACGGCACAGTTTCCCATAACTAACGTTGTGACACCTGATGGTGCAGATGGTGTCAAATATTCATCCCACATCACTTGTGCATCATAATGTGTATGCGGGTCAACCCATCCTGGTGTTACTGTCAACCCAGTTGCGTCCACAACATTTGCAGCGGATATCGTTAAGTTTTTACCTATGTCCATAATTTTACCATTATGTATTGCAATATCACCAATGAATGGTTTTGAACCAGTGCCATCAACAATGGTTCCATTTTTAATTATTGTATCACACATTATTCTAATTATAATATTAATTCTTTGATTTTTTTTATTTTCTAGTATATACAACTTGTACAACTTTTAGATTGTTTTGTTTTCTTTCGTTTTATCAATTTTGAAACAATTGCTTCGTATCTTGTATCGTCTTCTTCTTCTTTTTCTTATAAAAGCAGCGCTTCACACAATTTTGTTCTTTGTTCTTTTTTGGTCTATTAAAAGCACGTGCTTTACTAACTTTTAAATACAGTTGTAATAAGCACAATTGAGGAAGAAAAAAAAGGTTAGACTCCTCTATAACTCCAATATTTGTTTCAGTTTTTTTGTGTGATGAAACTTGATAATGGGAAAATCTCAAAGAAAAAAAATCAACTGTAGAGTGCTATATCATAGCATGGTAGACTACAAGACGGCGGCTATTTTTATAGAAGAAATACAAAAAAAAAAAACAAACAAACAGGTCTCAAATCACCAAAATATCAAAAGATACTCATCCGGATGAATTAGTAAAAAATATCCGCAAATAAAACAACCATTTATTCAGAATAGATGTATAATTTTTCCCCCATAGTGATAGTCAGAGGCTGGAAAAGTGGAATCGTATTTTAGGTATTATTTGTCTACTAATTAGTACATTAAC
>JACLAD010004823.1_pt1 | contig 15765 bp, 27 predicted proteins | sample 8027901 | NCBI WGS metagenome assembly JACLAD01 (sample SAMN15725071, study PRJNA655200) | protist metagenome | isolation source: fluorescence activated cell sorting (FACS) single amplified genomes of... | place: Spain: Blaines Bay Microbial Observatory, Mediterranean Sea | collected 2016-07-05 | reverse complement strand
TGTTGCGAGATGCTGAGCGGTGTCCAGCAGCTGAACTTCAGCAGTTGATGCAAAGGAAGGTGATTATTCGTATGAGTCCAAAGATTTTGGAATCTATTATCTAACAAAGGGTTAAGAAGCCATTTGAAGATTGGACTGACTTTCAGACTCGTGTGAATGGAGTTGGCCCGAAATCAGTAGGCTATTATGCAGCCCGCTTTACGATTGGACCACCTCCCGCTGGAATTCTGAAGACGCCCCCAGTTGTCGTTCCAAAGACTTCTCCGACAGCTGGAGCTTCTCCTGCAGTTTCATCGGATGGAGTCAATCCAGTTTTGATCATTCCGGATGTCAGGAGATTTCAACCTCGGACTATTTTGTCCAAACCGAAGCGTGAACAATACAAGCTGGATGATCGATATTCTTCTGTTGAAGGTCTGGAGTTGGTGTACGCAGTTGCATCCAAATTGAGTCTAGGAGAACTTTGGGCAGACAGTGGCTGTCTTCAAGGTGTGGCCGGATCAAAGGCACATCATGAGTTGTAAGCATTGCTGGCTAAATATGGATTACATCCAGTGAAAGAGTACAAGACTCAAGAGTTTCAGGTTGGTGATGGAAAGACGGCAGTGCCATACTTTACTTGAGTTTATCCAGTTGTGATCCAGGGACGCTATGTTGGAGACATGCCATTGGCAGAGGTAGGACTCCCATGCCCAGCACTCTTTTCCAAGCAGATGCTGAAGGACTGGAAGATCATTTTGGACTTTGGTGAGAACAAGTGGTCATTGAGCTACTTGAATGTGGCCATGCCTTTCAAGCATGACACTCCGTTTGTTCCCATTGCAGACTTTGGTGGTGGCAAGAGTTTTTCTCGACAACAATTGGACATTCCAATGAAGTATTGGCTTCGTTAGGAAACTGGCTTTGCTATGGTGCATGGACCACAGGAGCAGCCGAGCATAGCACAGAAAGCTCCAGATTTAGATGTTGGTGTTGTCCCGAATGTCACGTCTGATGGTGAGGTAATGAAACCTCCTTCTTCAGAGGAAGTTGTTAACCTTGAGTTTGATCAAGAAAGTATGAAGGCTAGAGATAATGATCAGACATTGAATTCTGAAGATGCTCTGGCTGACAGTACGGAACTCACCAATGTTGAGCCACGTAAGACTTTGAAAGACTACGTGATTGCCAAAATGCACCCCATTGTGCAAACATATGATATGGATGGCCCTTCACAAGTGTTGCAAATAGATGTGGAAGATATTAACGTGTCAAGTGAGCTTTATCTTATGCCGGATCCTAAAACAGTTTGGTGGACACATGTTCCTCCTGCTCATCGAGCGGTCTCATCAACTTCGTCAATCTTGGAACCTGTGTGGCAAGTGGAGCAACACCCAACTTCTCCCAAGAAGTTTCAGGAATATATACACGAAATTATAATCACTGCAAAACAAAAGCGTACGCGGAAGACACAGCGGTCTATTGTTAAAATCTGAACCAAAACTGCCCATTTGTTAGAGGTTGCAGCTTCACGTGGCTGGAAGTCATTATCTCCTATCACCATTGAGACAGGTTCTGATTTGCTCGCTGAGCATGGTCGTCAGGTGGCTTGGAAGTGATTAATGAAAGAAAAACCAGATGTTATTGTCTTTGAATTCACGTGTGATCCATGGTCTTTGATTCAGAATGTGAACATTGCAAAGTCAGAGGAGTTTGCTGCCCAAGTGCGACTCGTGCGCACTCGACGTCTTGCTATGTTGAGATGGATCGCTAGGGTACAGTCATGGCAAGAACGGAGACGTGCCCATTTTTTAGTTGAGAATCCTTCGACATCGTTGGCGTGGAAACAATTCTGCATGCGTGCTATGCAAGAGGAAAACTATGTGACTATCACCGATTTATGTTAGTTGGGTTGGAAAGATCCAGAGACTGATTTGTCATATCGGAAAATAACTAAGTTGGCTTCTTCCTCACCTTATGTAGATGCGGTTATGTCTAGACTGTGTCCTGGAGATCATCAACATCAACATCTGGAAGGAAAGATTCACTATGCGGATCCTGATGGTATTCGAAATACTATCCATCGGACCTTGTTTGCTGGTTGGTACACACCGGAATTCTGTCATGCTGTCCTTCATGGTTTTGAAGAACAGTTTTCTCGACAGGGCAGCAAGGTGTATGATGTGTATCCAGCAACAGCTGAAGAGTCTGCTCGTATTTCTGCTGAAAAGCAATATCGGCGAAAGTATCCCAATCAATGTCATCCTTCTCCTTTGTGTGATAAAGTTTTGTCTAATGCCCAGTCAGTGAAGCAGCATCCTAAAAGCTTTCAAGGTAAGCCACGGAAGACCGGTGCTGATTATGGGGTATAAGATGCAGAATTTTGGTATCGAATTCATTTGAATCTTCGGAAGGCTAAGTTTACGCTTTTCGGCACTCAGGATGGTCCTGTAGTTGGTACTTTGACAGGTGAGCGCGAGACTACGGCCACCAGTTTAGCTGGTGTTACGGAAGTTATTAACGATCCTTATTTTCCCTTTCCCCCGGAAGCTCATCTTTGTTTGTCTTATTGGTGGACAGTTATGATTAAGTTTCGGAAAAAGCCTTTATCCCCCAGTCCCACCAGTCAGTCGCCTCAGTCGTCACAACCCGCGAAGGATAATGATCAGGGTTTGGAAGAGTACCCTTCGAAACCTGCTCAAGTTGTTTCCCCCCAGGCTGTGCCTGCGTCTGCTAAGGCCAAAGCCAAAACTGCGAGGCCGTTTCCGATTGATTCGATTGATTCTACAGAGTCAACTTCGAAATTACGGAAGGTATTCTATGAGGTCTTTCAGCCTGGTGGTCCTACCACAAAGGTTCAGGAAGCAGTAGATGCGGTGGACTCTGAAGGTTGGCGTCAGCTTGGAAAGTTATCATCTGGAAAAGAGACGTCACAGATCAGGACGTCAGGCCTTCGGAACTAGCTGCAAATTGGCGTAAGCGCACCATAGCAAAATATTAAGGTTTGGTGCGAGGAGGTATAGCAAAGTTGAGAAGAAAGCTTACCGTGCAAGATAAGCACATGCCTAAGTTCCTTCAAAGACAGCAACGGAGGCAGGCTATGAAGTGGGCCAGAGTTGGTCCCTAGGCAGGAGGAAGAGAACATGCACGGCGGATTTGGGGCGAAGCTGATTCGAGTTCTCGCGAGACTTCTCCGGGTCAACATTCAATCTGTCTGTGCTCCTGCCTAACAAGAGTTCAAAGGCAATTTCTGCAGCCTTCAGGTTGAATTGGTTGCAGTGGGCCGGAGCACCTGAGAAGATAGTTACAGATCAAGGTAAGGAGTTTCATGGAAAGTTTAAAACAGTGTGCCAATGAACTGGGCTCACACTTTCGCATGGTCCATCTCGACTATCGGAAGTGTCCCTATTTCTTCCGGGAAATCAAGTGTTCTTTCGGAAGAAACAAAAGACCTAGCTTCGAGGTCGAAGGGCACGTATACCTGCTAGGTGGTATGGCCCAGCTATTGTGATTTTTCATGGGTTTGATGTGAAGAACAAGCAAGATTCTTATTGGGTCTCATTTGGTGATAATTGTGTCCTAATTGCTGGACAACATTTACGCCATGCAGAGATGGAGGAATTAATTGCTCATGAAGATTTTGCAAGCAGCTTGGGGAAGCTATGGCTAAGGCAGCTCGCCCAGTCTTTAAGTATACAGATCTTAGGGGGGATGCCTTGATTGATCCTTTGGGTCCTGGGAAGTTATTACATCCAGATGCACTTCAAGCTACGGAGGCTGTTGGTTATGTTCCTCCACCTACTGAAGAGCCATCAAGTCCCTTGAGACCTTCAGATATTCCTGATTATTTGATTCGACAGCCCTTTCATCTGCCAGAACAGCCGGAAGCTATTAGACCTGGAATGTTACATGGAAGGACTTCAAGAGTAGGTACTCCTCCTTCGAGAACTTTGTCACAACCTGATGAAGACATGATAGATCCTTCGGAAGAACATTCAACACATTCGGAAGCTATTAGACCGGAGCAGGCTAGTCCAGCAGCAGGTGCACCTCCAACACCTCCACGTCCTACACGGCAGGATTGTTGGGATGCTGAATTGATGTTATATGAGGCTAGGTTGCACCCTGCGCCAGATGCAGAAGGGAATGAGTCATCAGTATTCTATTTGAGACAGAGCAATTCGGTATTGGTTGTGAATCAGGAAGTTGAAGACATTTAAAAAGCATCAAAGGAAAGGAAAAGAATTTTACTCCAAGTATATCAATGAAGCGACACAACGTAAATTCTTTGTATTGGATGAAAAGGAACGGCAGAGTTTCTTGGATACTGGTGCGGCAGTTGTTATTCCTCCACAGTTATTCCTCCTGTGGAAGCTATTAAAGTGTCACCTGACCGGATCTTTTGGTTTCCTCTTCGATATGTGTGGACCAGTAAGGATAAGTCAGGGGATGATGCTAACCTCATTGCTGAGTCAAGGTTAGTAATTCCTGGACATGTTGATCCAGATGGAGAGGTCCCGGTGGAAGACAGATGCTCCCACAGCTTCTCAATTGGCATTTCATACGATGTGCAGTCTTGCACCTCGAAGAAATTGGCGCTTCACGTCTTTTGATGTGCAAACAGCCTTCTTGTCTGGTGAGAACACGGACAGAATAATTTATTGCCGATCGCCAAGGGCAGGACTTCCTGGAGTTACTCCTGGTAGCCTGATCAAAGTTGTAAAAGGGGTTTATGGTCTTCGAAAGGCTCCTTGACTTTGGTATTTCGGGATTAGAATATTGATCTTGGCTACAAGATTTGAGGAGTTGAGAACCACCAAAGGTCGTTTTGTGTTGCGACAGTAGAGTGCTAACAAACCAGTTACTGTAGGCATGCTGGTATTGCATGTGGATGATGCACGTTATGCGGGCTTTGGTAAAGTTAACGACATTGCCATTGAAAAGCTACGGAAGTCATTAAACATTGGAAAGATAGAAACAGGTGAATTCGAATTCCTTGGGCGCAGGGTTTAGCAGTTGGATGATGGTACTATAGGGATTCATCAACGTCCTTTGTGGAGAAGATTGAAAGAGTGAAAATGACCAAGGATCGGATTCACAGTCCCAAAGCCAAACTTACACCCAAGGAACGTCATGATTAGCGATCTCTAGTTGGTCAATTGGCATGGCCAGCTCGTGAGACAATGCCACAATTGTCTTCTGCTGTTTCAGATTTACAACAATGGAGCAACTTGTGGCGATCTGACTCATGCTAATCGAGTTTGAGCCTTGGCTAAACAATGGCGCAGATGTCACAAGCAGAAGTTGATTTTTCGACCCATTAAGGGTGAGTTGGAGGTCAGCTTGGTTCGTGCAGGTACTGGTGTGAGAGATTGCTATGGAGATGCACGTACACGGTTGAAAATGAAACAGGAGTCGGAAGCTATTAGTTCAGCTACAGCAGGTAACGCCCATGTGAGTCAGGAAGTACTGAAGGGAGTCGCCGGGCATGGCGGCGGTGCATGATGCTTCCTTCACGCAGCAACCCCGAGCAGGTTCACAATTCGGTTATTGCATTATTCTCTCTGCAAAGGAATTGTATGATGGCAAAGCTGTGACGCATCTCCTTGATTGGGGCTCTTCCAACACCGGAAGGTAAGAAGTACCTTGGCTGCTGAGGCACCTAGTGCAGCAAGGGCCTATGCTCCAGGTATGTATGCAAGAGCTATGCTGTATGAAATTAAAAAAGGTTGGAATGACAATTGGCGTAATCTGTGTAAGAAGGTTCCATTCTGTCTTGGAACAGATTGTAAGTCCCTATATGACTTGTGTAAGCAGGATGGTTGGATCCTTGATGCAAGGAGAGTTGCACTTGACCTTCTTGATGTTCGGGAAGGTATTGAAGAATTTGGTGATGAAGTTTGATGGGGCCCAGCGGATCATATGTTGGTAAACAGTATGACAAAGACTTCGCAGCCTGATGCTATGTTGAAATATTTGAAGGATAATGTATGGGCCTTGAAGTATGACGCAGAAATCAAGAACACTAAGCGGGCAGTGGCGAAAGCTCGCAAATAGGCAAAGGCTGAGAAGTCTGAAGTACAAACAGCGCGAAAAGGGGGCTATATAATTACACAACACCCACATATTTTCAAGTCGACAGGACCTGGAAAGGTTAAAGTTGACAATCTGGTGGAAGCTATTATTTTGTTTTCAGTTGGAAGTTATTATCCTTGTCAGAACCATTCAGCACACATCTTTTACATTGTGTCGATATATACATATGCATAGTGTGTGTGTGCTCTCTCTCTTTTCTCTCTCTCTCGCTCTCTCTCTTCTATGTGTATGATATTTATACATGTGTGTTAGGTGTTCAAAGGCATTTTTATGTAGCTGTTTAAGATCAAGTTGGTGCTCAGACAGTAATGCAGGATGTCGTCTCGAAATCGCGACAGTCATCACAAAGGGAGGATGTAACCACCACCACAACCCGGAGGAAGTTCTGCACTACACAGTCAATGGCGTGCGTCTGGGTGACTATGTTCATCACCTTCGGAGCACTAACATGCCATTCGCCGCTCCAAACGGCTATGTTGGCACGGGCAGATCAACAGAAAGGATCATTTGGGATACGATGTGGTCTGGTTTGTTGCAGGAGATTGTGCACGCAAGATTCTTCCACACGAAGTTGACAAACAGGAAGATTATGTGAAACTGCCTGAAGTACTTCAGGATTATTGTTCACTTCGTCTGTGGAAACTATTTGACGGACAAACTCTAGGGCTTATCAGCAGCAGATTAAAACGGCACTTTAAGGAACAAACGGACGCTGATCGTGATGCGGTAGTGGAGATCTTGCAGACCAGAGTTTTCCTTCGAGGCAGTGAGATGCAAGGACTGCCTTTTCACTTTCGGTCTTAATGGGATTCAATGTTTCATTATTGGTTCGTGGATGTTATTAACAATGCTGAGTCAACACGGATGTAAGCTGATGATGGTTCTGGTAAATTGCCAGAGTTTATTTGTGCTGCATGTCACCAGATTTTCCTTTCACCGGAAAAGAGATATCGGCCACCCCATATGAGTGCTCAGTTTACATCCAGACGCTCTCATGGGTTTACGTGTGGTGATTCTGAGAGTGACTGGCAACTTGGAGATGCAGAGCGTACTCGGTGTCAGTTTTGTCTCACTCGCTTGCAGGCGGTTGACCCAAACTCTTTGTCCTACTGGGCGTCATGTGTGTGATGTGACGGTGGTACCTTGGCAGCATCCACGGAGAACATTGCATGTGCCACCATCTCCTCCTCCTCCGGTACAGATGTCACCTTCAAAACGACCGCAGTTGCAACATAGTTGGACGAAGCAAGATCGGTCAGCTGGGAAAGTCATCTTCAGTTCATGATATTTCTCTGGATACTCAGGAATCTATTAGACAGAGAGTTGCTGCATCTCGGGCACGATCTTCGTCATTGACTCAAAGGTTCACGAGGCAAATGCAGACTCCTCAGGTTGTCTTTGATGCCGATGATTCCATGAAAATGGAAGATGTTAACTCAGGGGAACAAGAGCCGGAGATCATGGATCAGTCAGAGGCAGAAGACAGCGAGATGGAGAGTGAATCTTGGAGTGAGGTGCAGCATGACAATCTTCAAGATGATATTGCAGATGGTGAGCATCGTGTAGAATGTGAGGGTGAGGAGCCAGACTCGGTGGTGACTGAAGACCAAATGAAGGAAGTTATTAAGAAAGGACATAGAAAAGAAGACATTGCAGACTAGGCCACCTTCTGGTATCCTCAAAGGTGCTCAGCGGAAGAAGCCAACGGAAAAGAAGCTTCAGCAGAATCTGTATGATGCTAAGTTGGATCGACCTGTTGCTGCCACTGCAGAGGATACTAAACCTCAAGTGCCTCGCCGAAAACGAAGATTGCCAGGATGGGGAACAAGACTAAGGTGGAGTTTCTTGGTGGCATCCGGAAGATATTATCTGGTGAAGTAGACTTTGATATTGTGCCTGCAACAGCCTCAAACCGTTCAGTGCCATATGAAGGCCAGGAAGAAGATCACAATCCTTCGCAGCGGAGTCGTAAAGGAGAAATTCTTGATGTTGAAAATCGAGAAAAGCAAGCCTTGACGTATCTTTTTAAATCTTATCGACCCGAGCGATTTCCTCATGGCATTAATTGCAACTTGGAGCAGAACATTCGGAATCCGGAAGCTATCAAGAGAGACCAAGAGAAGATAAAGAAGTTCCAGGAGAAGCTGAGAGCAGATGGTCGAGGAGATATCTTGGATGCAGTTGTGGAGGCTTGTGCTCCTCAAGAGCGGCCTCTTGACTTCAGCATTCGGAATGAACAACACAAAGGAAGTTTCCCACAAACTACCTTGGAAGCGTATACCTTGGAGGGCAAAACATGTTTGATGGTGGAAGCTATGATTGATTGTCACAGTCATACCGGGACTACCTACTTTGAGCCTGGGAGTTCATGTATGCCCTGTTTGGACTACAACTTGGGAGGTTGTGATCGTAGACTCATGTGTCGATTCCCACATCTCAAGAATGTTTCGCATGTGTGTACTAGACATGTAGTGGGGAAATGTGATGTTTTGAACTGCCGCGTGCGGAGGTTCATGGGCAATTTGGTGCGAGTGACTTTAGCTTACGCAATCCCCACTGAGCCTTTGGAAGATATGGATGAGCTAATGTTGGCAATGGAAAAACATCATTCCAAAGCCAAGCCCGCAGCGGCATATCAATTTGGAGTATGGATGGATGGAGGTACCATGCAATTTCTGCTTGTGCCACCAGATGCTTTTCATGGGCACAGGTCCCAAGGCATCATGAATTGGCATTGTGACAAATCATGCAACTCCAAATACACCACTGAACCACTTCGTGGAGCCTCTGTGGTTGGAGTTCATCAAAATGGCACCATCAACAGTTTGCTGACTACAAGAGTTCCTGTTGTTGGGGTGTTTCCCCTGGACAAGGTGCCGTGAATCATGTCATCGTTGGTACTTCTTGGACATTGGAGAATTTTCTTTTGGAATCTATTAACTGACACATTTCGACAGATGTTGTTGTCTGAAAGTGATGGTTACTTTTTCTGTGTCCAAGGACCAGACAATTACAACTTTCCTGGGGAATTGGTTTGCCTTATGATTCCCAGGCGGTGGGGGAACCCCCTGAGCTTGATCGAGAGTTGCGTGAACAGAAACGAATTTATCATATTACCGAGAGGCATGTGGAATATCTTGGAGCTGAGGGAGAGAGTCCACAAGCAAAGGCGTCAGTCATTCAGTTCAAGCAGACCTTCAGGTATCGTAAAGAAACGATAGAAGCTATTACCTTTGGACAGTTGTTGTCACAGTTGTCAAATTCAAAACGGGTGTTCATGCAAACATCTGAGATGCTTGGAGGTAGTGAAGTCCATCTTCCTTCATGGTTGCTTCCATTACATGAAGCCTTGACCCGACTTATCAATTCTTGACCCCTGATTTCGTGTCTGGATTTGATGCACATGTAATTTTCTCGTGGAATCTACCTATTCCTTGCAGCAAGCAAAAAGTCGCTTCAAGTCGTTTGGAATGCATTGACGGCCAAGAATAGTCCCGGAGGTCCTCGTTGGGATATTTTGCATGCAGTAGCACGATGGTTCTATGCAGAGTACACCAAACCATCCGCTGTGTCAGCTCCAGCGACAGACTGGACCGATACTCATCCCGATCCATGATTTGCCAGGTCTTCTGACGTCCCAATTCCGAGCGTTAACAATCCAAATGAGACTTTTGATGCTTGGGCGAGCTCTCAGAATAGGGACAAGTTGAGGAATGGTCTTTTCCCAGTTCCTGTGCATGGAAAGCAGAACACCAGCGAGTTTTCTCTCTGGATTTTACGACAGACTTCTGGGACCATGCCACATCACGTGAAAGACACAACTGGCGAACTGGAAGCACACCCAACGCGTCTCAACCGGTATAAGTCATACATGCTGGGAGAAGTGTATAAGTTGAATTCGAAGGTCTCGATGTATGCTAGTTTCCAGCACTGGCTCGAAGAGCAGACGGACTATCCTTCTATTGACCTTACAGTGCTCGATGCGAAACGAGCTCCATTTGAGAAAGCTGTTTTGGAAACAACAGATCATGGCTTAGAAGGTGGTGCAACTGTTAGTCAAGTTCGTGAGTATTCCCAGCCCCGCGTGAGTCCTCTCCAAGGTCGAGCCTCGCAGATTTTGCGCAAATTGGAACAAGTGGAGGCCATTAGCATTGACACCTCAAAACTGGAACCACAGGTGAGGCAATCGTTGGGTCTTACGGAAGATACTACCTATATCACCTGGGGTGTGTCAATACTGGTGGTTCAGTTGATTCAAGTGTTTGTGGATGTGGCATTTTGCAATGGCTAAATCAAAATCATCCTCAGTTTATTTCTTCTCCACAGAACTTGCCTTGGCTGATGGTGGACCTGACAACAGTTCCATACCCAAAGGATCATTTGATTCGGAATAACCTTTTGCAACCTCAGTCTTCATCCTGGCAGGGACCGCAGAATCAACCAGTTCCTATTCGCTTGGAATCTATTACCATTGATTTGTTTGGCAAGGCCATTTTCACTTTGAAAAGCACTATCAGTTGTGCAATGTGGCGTCCCCGTCACACCGGACTCCATACCTACGTCACATGGCAATATGAGCATAAGCAGTGGAAAGGATACAAATTCAATGTGGTGGAGGATCGACAGTTGGAGCATTCAAATTATCGGTGGAAGCACGGTTATCAAGAGAAGAAACAGCCTGACCAAAATTTCAACCGCCTTGTGCGTGATGCTACCTCAGACAAGACTGACCGCTCGAGGGAGTGGTTAACATTGCAGAACTTGGTTGATGCTATGCCAGAAGAAGCAGAATTGTCTGAGTATGAGTTGCCTGTTAATGAAGTCAGCTTGGTGCTACTTACAGGAGAACTCACTGCACAGAGAAGGGCTGAGTTGTCACGGGTCATAATTGTTGCTCCTCCGCCCAAACCAAAGCAGCCTTGGTCAGCAGAAAATTCCACGTATAATTTCCCGACTCTGAGGAATTTACCGTGGGTGCAGCAGCTTCCAGATTATGGCCAATGGGAGCGTTGGAATCACGGGGAATTCAGCGCTCATGAATACAAGACAGGAAACCAGGCAAAGGCCGCTTACATGATCGTTCCACCATCTGGCATGATGTTGGAGAATATGTCTGGCGGGAATGAAGTCATTGAGGTCTTGTTTTGGAACTCCATTTGCATAGGAGATCCGGATGTGGACGCTACTAGAGACAACCAGCCAGATGCTATCCCGCATGTCACGTTGTTTCAAGAATTGGCAAAATTTCCACGTATTGTTTTCGTGTCGGCAGGATATTGGTTTTCAAGTACGTGGTTTCAGAAAGTCGTGTCTAATTTACATGCATCGTCAGTTGGAAGATATTAACTATGTGGGAAGAAATTCCAGAAGACGAACGACCAAAAAGTGTTGATCCTCCATCCAGCTACCGCGAGTTGCGAAGGGCACATCTGAAGGATGTGGAAGCAGGGATTGTTTATAAGGAAGATCCTGCAGATTTCCATGGGGCATACTGGCAGAACCCAAGTCACATTCAGGAATCAATGTACATCAGGAGTCCAAAGATAACACCTTGAAATTGGTGTCACAGCCAAGAAGATTGCTAACCATGTGATGTGGATGTTTCCTCCTTCTTGCTTTGCAGGGCTTCCCGCGGAGAAAGTGTACTTGAACCCACAAGTCATGCAGTGGATCGTGGCTTCTGAGAGAACTGCACCAGAGAATGGAAATTAGATGCCCCCACAGTTCTACGTTCGTGGAATGATTCCAGAGTCACCAGTGTTGCACCAACATTCTTTTCCGGAGCAGCGAGGTCAGTTGGTGAGTAAGGTCACAGACTCTTTGCGGGAGATGTTTGGTAAAGATCTGGATGCTAAGTGGGATCTTTCCAGCGCATAGCCTGAACTCACACCATCAGTCATGAATTCGAGTCGTCATCCATATCAGTATCGCCTCATTGAGACCAGCAAGGTGCATTCTCCGGATATGGCCACTTATCATGCTGCAGAAGTGACCAGTGTGAGAATGACATTCTCGAAGCTCAGGAGTGGTATTGAGTTTCGCAACTATGGAAAGCAGTGCAAGGTCGTCTATCCTTCAGGGGCGGATTTGAAGTCGCTCAACAACAATTGCCTTTAGGTGCGGGCTAACCATCAAGATCTTCTTGTGGCTGTGGAAATGAGGCAACAGGTTTTGGAAAACTTCGATGATATCTTTTACTTCGATGACTCTCCAGAAGAAAAGTATCTGGTTTCTCGCAATGCCTATCAGCAAGCTCGAAGCTTGCTGGAGGTTGAGTGTATTAAAGACTTTGATGATCAGGACATCTTCGCAATGAAGTATCAGGCGCTGGTGGCGGCCCTCTATCGTTTGAAGATGTATGATAACTTGGCCAATCCGGATACTCCTGCTTTGGGCCTTGGCACGTTCAAGGATTTCTTAGCTTGTGCAACAGCGGCCGGGACACCTGCTGAGAAAAATGAGCTTGAGAGCAATGTGATGGACGATTGTGATTAGTTGGTTCTCAGTTCCAGATGCAGGAACCTACAGGCGGATCGGGCTGCCAAAGATTATCTTCAGTATGCTCATCCCAGTCCTAGTGATTGGAACTGCCAGCAGGTTGATAAAATCTGGGCTGACGTTGCGGAAGCCATGAGATGCGCAGATGCAAGGTTGACAGAAGATGCAAGCATCCAAGAGTTGGAGAACTAATGGACTGCTCGAGCGTATCTGCTGGAAATTTGTTGTGATGCGCGTCTTGGCCGGAGAATTTGATGCTGGATTGGGCATCGACATGATCTATGAAGATACCATCAGTCAGCTTGAATACGAGGCCAAGTTGAGCTTTACAGAAATGAACAGGACGTGATCAGCCACCGCATTGTTTTTTGTGCCTTGAGACTGTGGCAGAGACAGCCTACAGCTTGAAAGAGCGCTACTGTGTGTTGTTGATGTTGTCGGATTCGGGTCAATTGATACAGCATACAACTGTGACCAGAAGTTCCTTGCTGGAAAAGTTGTGTGTGTGTCTGGTGCTACAAAATCGGAAGTTATTAAACTGAAGGGTCCCGCATCATTGTTGATTGACGGCACTTTCCAATATCACTAGCATCAGCTGTGCGGTCGTGTTCGTAGTCCTGCAGAGCATGGAGCATTGGAAGCAATTTGTGAAGCAGAGTTTTCTCCATACAAGCTTGAATCATGGCCGCAGTATACTGTGGAGATTTTGTCCCGCAGGGCGCTTCATGATTTGAAGGCTCAGCAGGGGCGGACGCTCATGGAGCAGACAGGGCCCCCAGTCCTGACTGTCTAGAGGCATTTCAGCCTGCGCGTCCCGACAATTCTCCGATTGCGTTTTTGTAGCCGAAAATTTGCTTGTCACCTGCTATCAAAGCAGATTTGATTGATGGATATTTCAATTTAAACAGAACCGATTCGACAGAGGGGTTCCAGTCTTAAGACAGTTGAACAGACAGAGGCACACGCGAAGGCAAAGTTGGAGCAGGAAGCAAAAGCTAACTTTGTAGATCCCTCATCTTCAACAGTGAAGTCTTCGGAAGATATTAACCCAGCCACAGACTTGACCAAGCAATCTGTCGAGAACTTTGTGGAAACAGAAGTCACTAACTCCGAGGAGAAGACGGAAGATGCGGTTGAAAAGAAGGAAGAAGCCTTGGAAGCTGTGGTGGAAACCGCAATTGAGGCAACAACCCGGATGGTGGTTATACAACCAGAGCCTCCCGGCGTTGTCAAAAGCAACAGCAGTTGTTGCGGATAAACCATCGGGAGATATTATCTCACAGGCTGCGGATCCACCAGATGGGCCACCACCACCAGCTCCTGGGGAAAACGCCTTCCTCTATGCCTTCAGCATCAACAACACATGCAATGGACGACATTGAATATGCCACCACGTCTGTTGTGGATGCAAATATGCCTTCTTCGGATGCAGGAGATGCGACATCAGCCTCCGAGCTTCCCACATGAACATGATCTTGATATTGATGCTTTGACGTCTGAAGTGTCATCAGGTCAAGTTGGTTCGACCATACAGGCTTTGTCTGCTGCTGTGGCAGGAATTGCAGAATCAAGTAGCCCTCCTTCTCCGAGTAAACTGCAGCAAACTTCAGATGCACTAGAAGATCTTGTGGAAGTTTACACAGATCAGTGCAGCATTGTTGACGGAGGTGCAGGCACATTTTAAATCTTGCTCTTAATGTCTTGTCGCAAACAGAGGCAGATAGCAACAGGTCTACGTTGACGGGATATATTACCTTGACAGAAAGAATGATGTATCTGTTGACTGACACAGCGGCACAGTTGGCTGAGTATAACAGGCAGTTGTTGGATCGCAGCGGTGCCTTGGCAAATTCACAGGAGATGCAAAGGCAACTTCGGCTTACGCTCTTAGCTGAAAGTGGAAAGTTGCGAGTTCCAGATTCAGGAACCAGTGAAAGCACCGGCACAGAAGTGCAAGATCCACCACAGGTGCTGGTCCAGGTTATGGGGCACAATTTGGATCTGGAAGCTTGGACACAATCTTTGGTTCCGACTCAGGAAGATGAAGGATTGGATAGACCTGATGATCAATTTCTCCCGCTAAATAATCCTTCAGGGCCGGTTCAGGAAGATATTAACCCAGGGAGTATCCTTCCAGTGATACAAATTAATAATGACAGTGCTGAAATCATGAGCCCCACGGAAGCTCTTAGCGATTTGGAACAACCAAAATGGTGGGAATGTCGATTTATCTCTCCTGCAGAAGAAGCACCATTTGATGTCAAGCCCCCATCAGGAGTACGGAATGATTTTCAAACTTTGTATACGGCTTGCAATCGAACTTCAGGTTCAAGCACGATTCTTGATCTTCGATGGGAAGCTATTACCTATGACTATTGTCTACGTTCACAGGACATGTTCCTTCCAGGCAGGGACATGGCTTGGTTGAGGAAAAGACTTGGGTTGCATTTTTGCAACATCTCACATCGGGTGAGAATCTTGTCTCTGGCAGTCCTTTTTTTCTGGCTTTCCGCAGCAACTACGGACGATTTACTCAAGGATCAGGAGATGCCCTGGTGAACTGTTTTGTGTCTTTGCAAGTAGGGCTTTCTCGCTTTTCAGATGCAGTTCAAACATCTGGAAAGCATCAAGGAGATTGTGCTATCACCAGCCGTGGTACGGACGGATGCAGAAGCTATTGCAGCTTCAAGTACAGATGATGCGTCACAGGTGGAGCCTGTGTCGAAACAGACGAAAACTAAATGGTCATTCACATATGTTCACAAGTTGGTATATTTGCCATGATTTCTTGAGTACTTGACAATTAGAGTTTGCAGTCTCCGTCTGTGTGCAGAAGGTATGAAGCGTTTTGATCTGAACCAGCCTTGTGTGGCTTGCACGCTTGCCTAGTTAGTTGCACGATTTGCTTTTTCATTCAGCCAGTTTGGGCTTACTCATAACACCCAACAGCGATGTTACAGGACTGTGTTTGTGTGACCTATTAACAGAGTTCCTTACTTTGTGAATAAAGGTTACCTGCAGTATACTTGCTGCTTGTGCCGGCATTGTAGTGGGATTTGTTATTATAGTTGACAGCCTATCATGGCGACTGGTCAATAAGGGGATTGTAGCGTTTTAAATTTCAATACTCCGGTAGTACTTAAACATTTTCCACGCAACCGTTAAAGACAAAAAGAAAAAGGACCGATGTGA
>JACLAD010015703.1_pt1 | contig 15770 bp, 16 predicted proteins | sample 8027901 | NCBI WGS metagenome assembly JACLAD01 (sample SAMN15725071, study PRJNA655200) | protist metagenome | isolation source: fluorescence activated cell sorting (FACS) single amplified genomes of... | place: Spain: Blaines Bay Microbial Observatory, Mediterranean Sea | collected 2016-07-05 | reverse complement strand
TGGAGTTTGTTCGACGACAGTCGGTGGATTTGGTGCCTGAGTCGTCGTATCAGTTGGTGTCGTATCAACAGGAGCCAACGTCTCGACATTGGCCACTGCCACCTCGATGGCGTTGGTTGCGGTGCTTACATCATAAGTTGTATCAGTAGTGGCAGCGGTCTCTGTCAGAGATTTTGTTGTTACTGCCTGGATTGTTTCAACGTTGACCGTCACGGTCGTGATCTGTGCAGCCCCCGCGACAACTCCTGCCCCCATTCCTGCCAACATCGTGTCCCTTATCGACTTGTCTGTATTGTTAGCCATTACAACGGTTGTTGTCGTCTCTACGATGCTACTGACGTAGGTCGTCTCGATCTCTGTCACTGTTGCCCCTGCTGCCGGAAGACTACTCACCAGTGCGGTGGTCAGTGTCTGCAGGATCGTACTGCTGCTAGAGGATTTTGTGGCCACTCGGGTTGTCAGGCTGGTCAACAAGGTTGAGAAGTTTGCTGGTAGGGCGGCAACACGAGCAGAAGAATAGATACTGACCAGTGATTCCTTCCCAGCCACGTTGGAGAGCAGAGACTTGATGATGGTGCTGAAGGCAGCCTGCTTGAGAGTGTCATTCAACTCAGCTGCGGCAATCACGTCAAAAGCACCATCGAAGGCTGCAGGAATTACATTGAGTAAGTCATTTATTTCAGTTGCGGCAGTGCTACGAACCATAGATTTTACAGATGCAACAATGCTGGTAGACAGCCCGGCTTTAACTAAATCAGTCTCCAATCGATTGGCAACTGTCGAGAGAGCGTCCTCGACAATGAAATTTACACTGGCGCCAACGAGGGGAGTCCCAGAGAGGTCTTTTATGGCATTCGTTAGCGCCAGAGTGTAGTTGCCATTACTGAGTTCACTTACTGGGCTGATGGTCCAATTAACATTATCAATCGTGATAATTTCGATTGGATAGCAATTCCCCCCTTGGTTTGAAGTCAGTCGGATACTTCCAACACATGAACCAGCCAAACTATTGCCAGTCAGTCCTGTGACTTCGGTTGAAAATGTAATTGAATAAACTGCATTACCGACTGTTGAGGTATTTGAAGAGGGACTATTAATTTGGACTGTAGGCGAATTTCTTTTTTCGTTACTATCACCGACTTCTCCGCCACAACTCAACAATATAGAAGCCATCAAAATATATAGAGTCCATTTGATTGCATACATTGGTTGTCTCACAGCTCAATTGTTTTACAAATAGAGGCAAATCCAAATAAATCTCTAAATTCGATCTTGGATCAATACCTTAAACACAGTATCAGCATGAGGCGGCGACCAGAAGCGAAGAAACATAATCAAGAATCTTAATGCACCAACTGGTTTGGTTGAAGTGTTACTGAATCTTTTAAAATCAATTTTGCAATTTTCTACAGCGAAAGTTCTTCTGGTGCATAAACAATTGATTTTTATATATAAAAATTGAATATTTTAAATATTTTTTCTAAATTCTGATAAATGTATCTAAAATCTAATTCATCCAAAAAAAATTGCAAATAAAAAATCATTTTATGACTGACAAAATTAAGATTGCTCTATCTATTGTGAACACCATAAGGATAGGCAGTGTACCTCGTTCTTATGCTGCAAACAGGTGCTACAATTTAAGATAAACTAGGAGGGTATGGAGCTAACCTTAGTACTAACAACCTGTGTTTCCTGAGACAAAGCTAGGGAATCAGCCTGATATTTTATTTGGAGTGTTTGTGGGAGAATTTGAGGGTCGGAGTCCCAATATAAAAAGGGTGGGGGGTCTTTGTGCTCCCCCCTGGGGGGAGTAGAGACGGGGCAGAGAAAAACAATGCGGCTTCAACTGAGTCGAATACCAACAGTGCCTTAACAGGAAGTCGGATCCTGTGTAAACCCAGTATGATTTGCTATTTGGCTTTTGGTTTCAGTAGCGAATCCAAACCCTGCTCAGCTTTGTCCACGATTCCCTGTTCTGCTGCGAAGGTGAATTTAGCGTAGCGGCGCGTCATTGGAGATCCAGGTGCGTGTCCCAGTTGATGCCCAACTTCAGCTTCGGTGGCACTGTTGGAAAGCATTGTGGTTCCCATCGTATCGCGCAAGCAGTAATTCGGACGGTAATGCTTTGGAATTCCGGCAAGGTCGCGGATTCGCTGAAAATGTCGCTTGTAGGAATCCAACCTGCGCTCACCACCCGACGGACCCGGGAAAACGAGCGGGCTGTTTCGCATTATTTCAGGACAGGTATCCAGCAGCCTGCGCTGCGCTTCCAGAATTTGCCTAAATCAATCTCCGGCCCCAATTCCATCTTTAGCGCCTCAATGATGAGTTTTTTCTGAAACAGCTTGTCTTTAAGCCAAACCGGCAGCGAGATGGCAAAATTTTTGAAGCCGCGTGGCGCAAAAGCTAGATACGTTTCAAGAATACGTTCAAACTTCAAGAATGGCTTATCGAAAAAAACGACGAAATCTAGCTCTGCCGCAATGATCCCCGCTTCTTGTAAGCAGTACCTGATTGCATGGCCAGGAAAATTAGCATCATGTTTTATTCGTGTGAATCTCTCTTCCTGAGCGGCCGCAATGATAACGCCGTCAGTCACCAGACAGGCAGCCGAATCATGGTAGTAGGCAGAGATGCCGAGGATATTCATATTTAGAAAAGTGTATATATGAAGGGAGCCATTACAGAGCCCTTTGCTACGATTAGAAGACTTCCAATAAGTACAAGGACCAAGATGAATGGCGCTAACCAGAGCTTTTTTCTGGCCTGTAGAAAGCAAAAAAGTTCCTTAATAAAGTCCATGGCCATCTCAATACTGATTTTTGAAGTAATCGGACATAAACTCTTTCTGTTCACGCGGAGTCCAAAAGGACCCACGCTCCTGCTTACACAAGCGCAATTCATCACGCCCAAAAAAACGCGTTATCAAGCCAATTGGCGTCAACAAAACAAAGAAAATAATTAGCAACACCATTGGGCTGACAATACGGCCCAATATTTCTCCCAGCAGTGACCAAGCACGGTTTAAAGAGCTTAGAAATTGCGGTGCGGCGAGTGCCACTACAAGTAACAGAACTCCAGACAGCAAAAGAAACCACCAGAGGACGAATCCTTCTTGGCTTGTGAAATAAGTATAAAGGCCAGCACCAATTGAAATGGCCGATGCAAATAAACCAAAAGTGCGATCTGAAGGGATTGTTTTCATATCTTCAATATTCTGATTATGACTGAGATCATCGTGATACTTGCAGAATAGATTTCCCATGAGGCAAACGGCATAGTTCCAGTACTCGTTTTCTAATGTTTTCTTTCTCAACTGACAGCTTCATATTCAAATCTTTGATATAAGTAACCGGAATACCATGCTTCTCATATATTTCGCCAAGAGATGAAAAATTAAAACAGATACAGAGTTCAACACTGGGGTAGTTGTACAGGTTGTCAATCAGCCCAACTCGACAATCAAGATGCTTTTTGTATTGCGAGGAGAGTGAGTTGGGATGTGGCTTAACAAGGATGCGCACATGCTTCAATGTCTGCGCCAAATAATTAGCAAGCTCGCATTCCTGCTTTAGGTACCCAATCTGTCCGATGATCATTGCTCGTGTTGTGCTCTCGTCATCTTCCACATCACTTTGGGACAACCGCAAACATCGGTAGATGAAGCTGGGAAAACAATCGCCAGCAATTACCAAATTTCGATACTTTTCCTCAGATTCTTTATCAAACAGGATAATCTTGTCGATGTTCTTCAACCGGGTCGGCAGCGCCTCAGGATTTCTGAATCCTTGATAATTTGGAGGATCATTTAGCAGGCCATGTTGAACTATTATCCGCTGCCCACTGGTTGGCAATTGATCGAACAAAACAGCCCATCGGTCACAGTCGTTGCTAATCCACACGGAGGTCAATCCACCAGCGAATCGATTCATGACAGACCATGTCAGAAACCAAGTGAACGCAGTATAGATTTGAAAAATGGCCCCCGGCGTATTGCAACTCTCACGGATGCGAAATAGTGCGTGCACCGAGTTATGGATGGCACTAGCGATATCGGATAGGGTGACGTAGTCTGAAATACTGCCAATCGAATCGTGTACAGGGTTAGATCGCTCCAGTTTTTTCGACAAATAAATGTGCTTGCCTTCAAAAGTAGAGCTCCTAGAAAAGATAAGAGAGCTCTTCGAGGTCACGTAAAAAATATCTCCATTGAGGTCGCCGCTAGCACCCCCAAGGCATCGAAGCGCCTGTACTGACTGAAACAGCAGGAGCGCTGGGAACAACAAGGGTGACCAGAGTACTGATGTGACATTGAAAATGAACGCAAGCGATCTCGGAAAAGTCTGCGCCAGATAAGTCATCTTCTCGAGTCGAGGAAGAACCAAACTGGTATAGTGACAGACGGAAAATTTTCGGAATATATAGCAGTCTCGATGCATTTCATTAGCAATTGCACTAACGAATGCACTCACTGGGTCTATGCCTTTTGTTTCAAGCTTGGACTCTGTCGAACGCATGTTGACTCAGTTGTGCAATGCCGAGGACGAAGGCAGGCGTTTCAATGTACCGGCAATCAGGTTTGTGCAACGTGGCAGTGGATGTACCCAGTCCCTGAAATCGGTGTTCTTGCATCCAACGACAGATGGATCATAGGAGCCAGCAATGGGAATTCCATTTGTGCTGGCGAATTCCCTGTAGGTTACTTCGGCAAGGAGGAAGCCGCGGCTGTCGCTCTCAGACTTCCATTTTTCATATGAAAATGGATGTACCGGAACCAACACATAGGCCACTTCGGTACCGTTGCGAACGTAGAACTCCGTTAGCTGTTTCAGAAGCTTCAACGCGTTACCGTCAATCGACTTCAGTGGCACCAGCCCATCGTCAATTGTTCTTACGATGTTTTCAACAATCTCGGAATCGTAGTTAGCTGGATCTGGCCATGGAACACTGCCATCACTACAAAATATATACTTGGTTTGATCATTTAGGCACTGAGGTTTGGCTGTAATGACAGGAGCCCCTAGTTCCCCGTGTGTTGGTAAAAGAGATTTAAGGCTCTGCTGAAAATATGCCGGTGAAACCATTTCCTTGGCAATCGGCACATACTTGCGGTAGTTTTTAAATTGCAGGTATTCATTGCAGTTTGTCCAGTCCTTGTATTGCTGCGCAGCGGGGTTGTTACAATTGACTTGGACCGAAAAATTTCTTGACTTATATTGTTGCAGGCCGGTTTGAACGGGGATCCCGTCATTGTTAGCGTGCGTCATCTCAAGTGCGATTAAAGCACCAGCCTTGGCATCGAAAGTTTGGGTGATAACCGTTCTTGGCTGATGTGGCGATGGAGAATTCTGAAGATTATCCATGTAATCTCCCTCATCGAGGAGTGTATCATTCAACAGAACTTTCCAAGCCCAGTTGTAAGTACCTTCGGTAATCCAGCCATCAAAACTGATCTGAACAAGCCCGCCAAGAGGCAATTTCCCAATGGCAACCGTTTGGTAACCCCCTACTCCCTGTGTCTCACTGTCAATGACGTCTGCCAAGGGTACCCGCATCAAGTTGCTGCCATTGCCAGCCAAGTTCTTATACATCCGGCGACTGCCTTCGGGCAAACTGAAGCGGAAGTGTTCAACGGCTTGGACGAAGGCTTCCGGATACGATACTTGGGCAAGCCGCGTATAGCTATTGGCCTTTTCAATCATCCACGGATCAAGTGCAATGTAGAGTTTTTTCGGCAGCAACTCGTGCAGATCTCTCAGGTAACTGAATACTAGCATATCCTCCAACGTAGTTGCATTCAACGCATCCACAAAGTGGTGCTCTTCATCGAATGCTTTCTTCGAGAAATATCGCACACGTGAACTGCCATAAATGACACTGTGGTCGGCCTCGGTCTTGCCCTCAAGATATATCTTCCTGGATATCCTCTCGTCAAAGCCAATTCTATCCGGAGGCACGACAGCATGCTGGTTGGCAAGCAATATCTCAGCAATATGCGATTCATCACTTTGATGTTCACTGGGCTTGAGAAGATGTGCCGGGTCAATATTCAAGTTGACGCCTAAGATAATGCAGAACATCAACACGTAGATAAATGCTAGATGCTTCACTTTGCCCTGTGTCATTCAGAATTGAAAATAAATGAATGCTGAGCGACCAAAATTGCCTGCAACCAGTGTGATCAACAACAGCGCGTATAGCACAAAAATTCGGGTCCGGCGAATTAATGTGATGTAGGTGACACTTTCGAAGCCACCGTGACTTATTAAGTACTCGGCTGAAAACATGAAAAAAGCCGCAACTAAACCGATAGTCAGACTACTGGAATGAAGTGTAATCGCATTACTGCCTAGGCTCATCGCGCCCGCTGGTCCGATCAGTGCGCTTGCAATAGTCTCCACGATGTAGAAGCCGTCACCAATATTTTTAGCCCTAAAGAAAACCCATCCTACTATGACAATAAGCATCGTAATCGGCCATTGCACCATGAAGGCAAGTCGCAAGCTTACCGGTTCTTTCATTTGCGAGATTCCGCTAACTTTCTCTGCGATCAGAAAAAAGAGGTGTATCAAGGCCCAAGCAATGAATGAGAAGTTGGCACCATGCCAAATACCACTGATCAGAAAAACTGCTACAAGACCGATGTACATGCGCACAACGCCACTACGACTGCCACCAAGGGGTAGATAGATGTAATCGCGAAACCAAGTCGACAGTGAAATATGCCATCGACGCCAGAAATTGGTTATTGAAACTGCAAAATACGGGTTATTGAAATTCAAAGATAACCTGATACCCAGCATCCGGGCTACGCCAGTTGCAATATCCGTATAGCCTGAAAAATCACAATAGATCTGAACCGTGAACATGAGCGCAGCAACCGCCAAGGAATTGGCGTTGAAGTTTTGCGGATTTGCAAACACAGGATCGACAATAACCGTCAAGTTATCTGCAATCACTAGTTTCTTAAAAAATCCCCAGACCATCAATAAAAAGCCGGAATAGAGGTCAGCATCAGTCGCACGAAACCCTTTTTTTAGCTGTGGCAAAAGGGTATTGACGCGCTCAATTGGGCCAGCAACTAGTTGTGGGAAAAACGATTTGAAGTTAGCGAAATATAGCAGGTTTCGCTCTGCGCAGGATCGACCTAAATAGACGTCGACGATATAGCTGACGGCCTGGAGCGTGTAGAACGAAATGCCCAAAGGCAACACATGCGAATAGGTCTCGATATAACTCGTAGGATCGCAACCACTGGTGGATAACCGTACTAGGCAAGCGATGAATGCACTATACTTGAAATAAATCAGCGGCGCAGTGACTAGTATAATAGAGGCTACGAGGAAAACTATTTCTCCCTTTCGCTTACCCCTAAATTGCTCAATCAAAATTCCGGCTACATAACTGCTTGCAATCACATAGATCACGAAAAATGAATGTCGAAAACCCAGCACATGTAGAAAAAAAATGTTCCCTGCGAAAAGGAGGGATAGCCTCACCCAGCCATCGGACCAGCGCAGAAGTAAGAAGATAGCCGGGAAAAATAAAGCGAACTGCAGACTGTTAAACGACATTATAAACTATTATGATTGTAAGAAATTAATAATTTTTCTAATTCCAAGCTTAAACGCTCACTGAACTTACCGGCTAGTGGGTGGCGTCTAGATTTGAAAGTCGGACTCCATTCACGCTGCAGACGTTTGCTAGCAGCAGTCAGTTCCATAAGGAATTGCTCATAACTAATTATATACCGCACACCTTTGATATCAGAATTAAACGGCAGTTTTAAGCGGTAAACATCGTAGTCAATGACGTCTAGTCCAGCGTATCGTGCCCATCGCGCAGTGCTAGAACAATCCACAACATACAAGTCTGCGGCTGCAAGCAACTCCTCCAGTGGGCGTTTCAGGATCTTGCCACCCGTTTTCTCAATGAAGCCAACTTCGGCCAGGCTAGTCAAAGGGTGTAGTGAGAAGATGAGATTGCAAGCAAGGTTAGTTGCAAGAGCAGATGACCATTTATCAATCAGGGTGCGGTAGTCTTGAAACTCGATTTCGGTCGCCCGCTGTGAAACCTTATTAGGCGGCACTGATGCGACGACAAAAGGTTTATCAGGGTCCAGCGCAAAACTAGAGCATAGTTCAGCTCGTAATCGATTCTGCTGACACAGCATTTCATCAAGCATTTCCATGTAAGGGGCCCCAATCACTACCAACTGATGGGCCGGTGCGCAATTCTCCAGAAATATTTGCTTGTCTTCCTCTGTCTCTAGAAAAATCTTGTCACAACGGCTGTTGTTGTAGCCCCATGGATTTGGGGGCGCAAGATCAAGCGCCTCAAGAGCACAAACGGTAGCTGGAGCAGCTAGCAGAAGGGATTGTCCGTTGTGGGTATAGACCCAAGCTGGAAAATGGTTGGCGACTTCTCGCGTTGCATGTGAGCGGATGACATGATCGGGATGACCAAGTCGATCCATGGCCAAAGTCTCAGTATCAGCCCGATCATAGGGTATAACGACGCTTGGAATCCCCATGGTCTTAGCCACCTGGACAAACACCGTCGTAGGATAATATGCCGAATCCTTTGCAAGTATCAGTAAATCTGATTTGTGCGTCGCAAAGAAACTACCGGCAGCATTTCTGTATTTTTTTAGCCGGCACTTTTCGCGTATTTTTCTTCTTCTCAGTTGGTACTTAGAAACCAACGGAATTTCATTCCAATAGAATTGAAATGTCAGCGAATGTTGTCTAAGCCAGATATAGGTGCCAGGGTGATTTGCATGCAGCCATTGTTTGAGACCTGAAAAAACTCGCCTCATCCCACATCTGATACCAAAGCGAAATAGCCAAGGAATGAACAGAGCGACCTCTATCAGCCTGCCGAAAATACGTTGGTGAAGAAGTCGGCTAGCTTTCAACTTATGGCAGAGCTGATGAAGCTGGTCAGAGAAACCACTGTCGATAGCAGCCGCCCCGCTGTAGGCATATTCATCATAAAACTGGCTCTCAGAACTAGTGAAATGATCGATGCCAACAGTGTCAAAATCAGTCGTTACCGAATTTTCTTTGTCCAGGGAGTACAACAGCAGGAAACTGCATTTCCATTTCCCCATCAATGTGAGAATCTTTGCGGTTCGGCTGAGAAAAGCTGTTTCAGACTCTGAGAAACTAACCAGCAATATCCGGGGCTTGCCAGTTAGTGCAGGATAATAAATAGAGGAGCGACGAGTGGAGCTTGACAATTCAGGTCCAGTGCAACCGTGGGCTGATACATCCTGGCGGCGCCAGTCCATAGTCAGACCTTGTACTGTCGCCTTCTAGGGGATCAATGACCTGAAAATAAAGTGCTTCTTTTTCTGTAAGGTAAGTGGTTCGTGGGGCAGGCGACGAAAGGGATACGTTCACTGAATATCGGCCCTCGTTGATTGTATTGCGATCCACCCAACCTATTGAGGTATGCAGACCTGTCTCACGTGGGGTATGCACCCACACAGTCCGATTTTCGATGGACGTAAAAAGAATGTCACCGACAGCATTAGCTAACTGAAATTCAGGTAATACAATTTTCCCAGGTTGCAGAATTTCAAAGCAGATTTCAACTCCTAACTGTTGCCGGACATCGACAATTTCGAGTGGCTCCCGCTCGGTGTTGACGATGCGGATCGAAAGGAGCTTGACCAGACCTTCCGCACAAGGAGCCAAGGTGGTTTGCCATATTTTTGTGGCCCGAGTATGTACTGTGTTCCCGAGATAGAGCCCTGTTATCTGCTCGACAGAGCCACTTGCGACAATGGACCCGCTAGCCATGAACATTGCCCTGTCACACAGACGCGCTACTGCGTTCGCACTGTGACTGACGAAGACCACGGTCCGGCCACTCTTGGCTACGCTTTCCATCTTTTGCATGGACTTCTGTGAAAACTCAGCATCTCCAACAGATAGTACTTCGTCGAGAATCAGGATGTCTGGATCGAGATGGGCAGCCACAGAAAATGCAAGCCGGACAGTCATGCCACTCGAAAAGCGTTTGACCGGTGTATCGATAAACCTTTCAACCCCAGAGAAATCAACGATTTCATCAAAAACGTGGTCGATTTGAGCACGTCGCATGCCAAGGATCGAACCATTGAGGTAAATGTTTTCCCGTCCGGTCAGTTCCCCATTAAAACCAGTGCCGACTTCCAGAAGGCTGGATAGCGTCCCCTGGTAGCTAAACTCGCCGCTGGTGGGCGTAATGATGCGGGACAGTATCTTCAATAACGTACTTTTTCCAGCACCGTTGGCGCCCATGATGCCCAGCACCTCGCCACGACGCACATCAAATGAAACATCCCTCAAGGCCCAGATAACGTCATCCTCCAGCAAGTGGCTGTCGAAATTCGAAAGCTTGTGAATGTTATTGAAGCGCCGCAATGGCTGCATCAAAAAATTTACCAGCCGCCTCTTTGCAGACTGGTCCTTCCCAGAACGGGTACCGATCCGGTATCGCTTTGACAGGCCACTCGCCTTCAGTATCACTTCGTTATCGGCCATGACTCATCCCACATCTGCAAACTTGGCTTCAACTGACTTAAAGTAGATGACACCTAGCACCAGGCTGCAAGAGGCGATCACTGCCGAAATTGCGATTAGATCCCACGGCATGGGGCGGGTCGACAAGAGCGCCGAGCGGAAGCCCTCGATTACACCGACCATCGGGTTGAGTCCATAGAGATACCGGTATTCAGAGGGTACCAGGCTGGCGGGATACACCACCGGAGAGGCATACATGAGTGCCATGATAACGTAGCCAATCATATGCAAGATGTCCCGAAAATGCACTGCAATTGCTGCGGCTAGCATACCAAAGCCCAAAACCGTAGCCATGATGATCAAGACCAGTACTGGTACAAACAGAACATTTATGTTGAAAGATGCACCGAAAATAACCAGAACAACTATCAGTACCGCGAAAGAAATCAGGAAGTCAAAAAACTTGTCGCACAGCGCTGCCAAGGGTAGGATTAATCTTGGGAAATAGATTTTCTGCAGAAACGCTCCTGCTCCATAAACTGAAGAAGAGACCGTGTTCAGTGCCTGAGAAAAGAACACCCAGGGAACTACACCAGTAAGCGCAAACAGGGCATAGGGTGCACCATCGGAGTCAAGGCGCACGAGCTTGCCGAACACCACAGTGTAAATGACCACTTGCGAAAGTGTCGGAAACAGGGCCCATACCATGCCCAGCACTGATTGTGAATAGCGGACCTTGATGTCACGCCAAATCCATAGCGTCAGCATTTCCCGGGCGTCCCACATCTCCTGAAATGTAACCAGAGACAGCCGGTTGGAATGTGCGTTGATAATGGTGATTTTCTTCATCTTTCAACCCACATAACCCGCCATTTTACTGTAGATTTTTGCGTTCTCTAGTTGCTCCTCCACATTGCAGAAGCTCGTTGCGTCTCGGTTGAGAAAGGCTTGGGTCTGCCGATAGAGGCCAGGCTTAAAACAGCTGTCAAGTTCGTCATCGAGTGGAACCTTCTCAATCGCAACGGATGCGAGAGAAGTAACCTGTAATTGCTCCATTGGCCGAAAAATATATCGACGCTTGCGGGTAAGAACCTCTACCGACCATCGCCCAGGTGCCTCCCAGTCAGCATGATAGGAATACAGGACACCTTGCTCAGTAATTCCTGCGCCGACAAAGCGTGCAGCTGATCCGTGCCAACGCATCCGCCCCGAATACCAGCCTTTCCATTCAAGGGGGCGTCCGCACAGATGAAAGGCGAGATCGATCACATGCGAAGAGTTGGAAATAACCCATGCTTCCTTGACTTCTACTGGTAGTGACGCGGGCTCGATCTCATGTGACCACTCGGTAAATTCAAAATTGCAACTCACCGGCCCACCGTCATCTGCAATCATTGTCCTGGCAGCACACGTGGAGGCATAAAAGCGGCGGCTGTAGCCCAACCAAACTTGGGCGCCATAATCCTGCGCTGCCTGGGCGACACCGGCAAGTTCCACTACAGTGATGCCACCTGGCTTTTCAAGCAAGATTCTATTTGTTCCAGCTTGGATTAGGGTTATGGCTATGTCAGCCAGTTTTTCAAAGCTTGCGGCAATGATCGCGGTTGTAGGTGCAGCCTGTGTTTGTAGCACATAGCTAAGCCCACCGGTAAGTACAAATTTGCCAGTTTTGGTCTCGAATGTCTGTGCAGATCCAGCACCACGGCCGATAACATCAAATGGTACCCCAAGGGCAATTAAAACTCTGGAGTATTCTTGGGCGTGTGGGCCAGCACCAATGAGCCATAAAGATATAAGAACCTTTACTCTTTAGGTAATTGGAACTTCGATTGAGTTTTTATCGACATGAAGCTGCCAATGTGAGATCATTGAACGCAAGAATATCGCGTGCAATCGCACAGATTGGTCCAGCGTCGGCAATGCGCAACTGCAAGTTTTGAGCAATGTTTCCACCAAGCCACCTGTGACTTCGCTTTGATATGGAATACGCCCGGGAATGTTGATTCCATTCGTACAAAATGCCGCTCCAGCTAGTTCATCCATGTGCCAGACGTGCTCGCCATCGGTGAGCTCGAAGGCATAAACATCATTGCCAGGTCGGACTGTCAATATTGCTCTTGAACCGCCAGAAAAATAAGCATTAATTGTTCCCATTACTTCCATGCTACCGGGTCGTTTGGCGGGCACCCACTGCGAGTCAAGACCCTCCGTACAGATACCCTCAAGAGTCTCTCCGGTCAACCAGGCAAACATGTCCAGAAAATGAATTGAATTGCATGCTAATCCCCAACCAACACCGTCCATACGCATTTCCATTGGCCGCCCCGGAACCAGTGTAGACTTGAAAGCCTGATACCAATGCAGTGCACGACGAGGGGTGTTGACCCACGCTTGACTGGCAGTTCCAACGCTGTTACGGAGCTGCTGCAAAGCCTCCACACTACGCGCAAGAACCTTTTCAAGTATCCAGTAGTTTACCACTGACTGTTCGGCAATTGCCGCAACAATCTCTGGGCGAACATCCGCAGGTGTGGAAACAATGGCAACATCTACCTGTTGCGGAAAATCCGATAACGAGTGGCAGAGCTTCAGACGATGTTGAGTTACATCAGATGCTACAACTTCAAACCAGCGCTCCTGCGACGTATTTAGCGACTTGTCACTGATATCATGGACATATATGTCGAGCGGAAGTGAACAAGTTGACAAGCCCTGAAGGTGTCGGGAGCCGAGTTGTCCTGCACCGGAGATCACCACAGTAAAACTTTTCAATTGTTCACCTTAAATCTTGTTTCAATAAAGAACTGGTTTGAACCAGGCTTTGTTCTATATATTCAGCGAGGATGCTGTAGCCTCTATCACCGAAATGAACATTGTCAACAAACAAGTCCTTCTCCTTGCCAGCGATGGCGAGGTAGGAATCAACAAAGTTTAGGCGCGACGCCCCTTCCTCCTCCCCCCCGCAGCAGCGCATCCTTCAGCCTCAAATAACCTCGGCTGTGAAAATTACCAAATTCCCCGTCCGATTTCCTGATGGCTATTTCGTTAGTCGTCAGTTTCTTTCCGTTCGAGTAAATGGATGGCTGTAGAGCATAAAAGAACTCATAGCCATAATTCTTTCCCCAATTAGCAAAAATCCTTGCTGTCCGCAGGCTCGAATCGATAGTTTCATCTGTTCCCACAGCTCGGCGATTAATGGCATCAGCAACACGAGCGGGGTCATAAGTTAGCGGAAGCATGCAAGGCTTACCAAGTACAAAGTCCGAAAGGAATAGTCTTCCAGCTTAGAAAGCCGGGGAATAAATCATACCCCCCTTTGACGCCAAAATGCTTACCTGCTTCAAAATAGTCCCGGTTTTGGTGCGGCAGTAGCCCAGTATAAGAATTGTAGATATCGTTGAAACCAGTGAATGCAATATGGATATGGGGTTTCAGCAGCAGGACGTCCGTCTCGAAGCGGCGACACTCCTGCCCTGATGTTTGCACAGAAATAGCGGTATTCCAAAATACTACGTTGCTACCCCGACACCGGTCAGCAAGCAATTTCTGCAACACAGCAGGCAACGACTGGCTATCCATCGCGCCAACCCCCCAGGCAGTTGATCCACCGGTGACGGCAATCCTCATTTCTGCGCGTTCCGTGCTCTTCGCCGATGAGCCCAGTCGTGGTCCGTTATTTCTGAAGCCATGGGGATCGGTACTCCACCCTTTTTACTGCTGCTTGGTTCAGGAGTATAAAGTAAGTCACCGGAGAAGCGCATTGTACTTAACCTGTCTTAGCTGGTGGGGCACTGATTAACTGTATAAGCTGGGTGACCCGCATCAGCGCAAGGATATAACTTAACCTCAGGCTTGTAGAAGTTGCGCAGCAATACCTCAGCGGCCGTGCCCGATAAGAAAGAGCTCATTACGACCACCAGCACATTCTTTGATATTAGGTTCATTTGTTCTTGAGGTATGTATTCATTAGATGATCAAAAATAACAGTATGGGCATGTGGGGTCCAGTGCCCGTCCACAGCGTAATAAAGTGAATTTTCACCACGATTGCCCTTGGATAGTGGGCCGGTCAGATCATCAATCTTCAAACCGTGAGATTGAATGTAATTTACCAATCCATGGTGAGATACCACTGAGCCGATCGGGAATTTGTATTCGCTAGCCAACCGGCCTACGGTGTTCTGGTCCGGAAAGGCCCATCCAGCGGGCACCAGCAGAACGTGAACCACAGCACCTCTTTTCTCAAGCTTTGACTTGAGTTGATTGAGCATGGCAATGTTGAGGTCGACGCTCTCAGTCATACGCGCACTCCAACAGTCACTCGGCCCGTCCAGCATGAGGTAGTCCTCTGCAAGATCGCTTGCAACTGCAATTCTGGAGTCTTGGGTTTGGCAGACTTTCATTTGACGTTGGTTCTGTCTCCCCGCATCGTTTGCTGGATTGGCGCTGAACTTATAGTTAAACAGATTCTTTAGATCGAAATAGATCCGGTTCAGGAGGAAAGACTGCCTTGAATAGGCTTTCCAAAATCCGACTTCCACCTCCCACGTAGCTTCGTCTTTGACCGTCTCAAATTTGGTCAGGGACTGAATTGTAGAGTTTCCATAGTGCGGGGTGTAATCGTTGCTCATAGAGAAGATGAATATCTCATCCCCCGCCTTCAGGTCCAGTGCATCTCCAATCCGTCTGTACTGCCAGCTATTCCAACTGGAGTACCCATAGGCCTCTACATCAAAACCCGTAATACGAAGAAGGTGTTCAAACCTTTCCTCGATCCAGAGTTCATCGGCCTGAATGAACGAATCCCCAAGCAGGTGGATCCTTTTACTTTGCCGGATTGGCGGCATCAAATCCGGCGTGCGATAAGTCGACCTTCCATGCACATCAATATAGTTGTAGACAGGTAATATCCGGTCACGTTTATCCAAGTAATAAACCTGCACTATGGACTTGCAGTAATCGTATCCAGTCAATTCCGACGCGCAGGTCAGCTCATCCTTGCCATAAGACCTGGGTTGCTTCTCGAACCTGGGAAAATTAAGTCCCAAATCGAAAAGCAAAATCAGTATCGCGAACACTACGACATTGATCATAATCGTTCTGCATAACCGCTTAAAGGACACTACGCCCACCATCCATGACCACGTTCTGGCCATTCATATAAGCCGATGCATCCGAACAGAGAAACTGCACTGCAGCTCGATACTCATCCTTGTCGGCCATCCGCCCAATTGGTATCAGCGAAGTCAGTCTCTGG
>JACLAD010001451.1_pt1 | contig 15788 bp, 8 predicted proteins | sample 8027901 | NCBI WGS metagenome assembly JACLAD01 (sample SAMN15725071, study PRJNA655200) | protist metagenome | isolation source: fluorescence activated cell sorting (FACS) single amplified genomes of... | place: Spain: Blaines Bay Microbial Observatory, Mediterranean Sea | collected 2016-07-05 | reverse complement strand
AGTGGAACTAGAGTTCGGATTACACGCCCTAAACATAATATTAGGAAGAAGAGTGCATAGGAACACTCAAATTTATTTTTCTAGAGGAAATAATCCCGGTAAAATTTAAAATCATCGGGTAAAAATCAATCTAAATAAAAAACCGTCTCATTTTGATAAATGACACGGTTTCTTCATATATTGATTTCAGGTTAAAGCTTACGCAGCTTCTGTTTCCTTCAATTTCTTCTTTGCGTTTCTTTTATTCATTGTATCATATGTTACAGGAGTTGCAACAAATACAGAAGAATAAGTACCTACAATCACACCTACAATTAAGGCGAACATAAACCCTCTAATGCTTTCTCCTCCAAAGATGAAGATCGCAAGTAATACTACAAGTGTTGTAAGAGAGGTATTCAATGTACGGCTAATCGTACTGTTTACTGCGGCATTAATGGTGTCATTTGCTGCCCAGCTAGTGTGCTCATTGAAAAATTCCCTTATACGGTCATAGATTACCACCGTATCGTTCAACGAGTATCCAACTACGGTTAAGATAGCAGCAATAAACGCCTGATCTATTTCCATGTTAAACGGCATGAACTTATAAGTAAGGGAGAAAATACCCAATACTATCAAAACATCATGAGCTACAGCAGCAACGGCACCTAAACTAAACTGCCATTTCCTAAAACGTAACAGGATGTACAGGAAGATCACCAATAGAGATCCTAAAACAGCCCAAATAGAAGCCTGTTTAATATCATCGGCAATAGAAGGCCCTACTTTAAGAGACTGCATAATTCCAAGTTCTCTTTCCCCTTCACCTACAGCAAAGTTTTCATAACTTAAATCTGAAGGTAAATAAGACTGCAATGCTGCATACAATTTCCTCTGGATCTCATCATCAACTGCAGTACCTTCTTCATCTACTTTGTACTTTGTGGTAACCTTTATCTGGTTCGCAGCTCCAAAAGTTTTGGCATTTGCACTACCAAATTCAGCAATAAGATCTTGTTCAACATCTGTTGGATTCACCGCCTGATCAAATCTTACCGTATAACTTCGTCCCCCTACAAAGTCAACACCCTGGTTGAGACCTTGTGTCAATAAAGAAACAACACTTACAAGAATTAAAATTCCGGAAATGATATAACCTACTTTTCTTTTTCCGAGGAAATCGATATTGACGTTACTAAAGAGTCCTTTTGTTGCTGCGGTTGAAAAATCTAAAGATTTTCCATTTTTACCGTAGCTGTCTATGAACAATCTTGTGATAAAAATTGCAGTAAACAAAGAGGTGGCAATACCTATTAATAAGGTAGTAGCAAATCCTTTAATGGGTCCTGTCCCAAGAATCAATAAAATGAAACCAGTAAGACCTGTGGTGATATTCGCATCAAGGATAGAAGACAAGGCATTCCTGAAACCATCTTTAATGGCATCTTTCTGCACTTTACCTTTTGCAAGTTCTTCCCGGATACGCTCAAATATAAGTACGTTGGCATCTACCGAAATACCTATTGTTAACACAATACCGGCAATACCTGGCAAGGTTAAAACTGCTCCCAGCCCTGCAAGAATTCCGAATATAAATAAGATGTTTACAACAAGAGCTATATCGGCATAAAATCCTGCTTTACCGTAATAGAAGATCATCCATAGTAGTACCAGAATTAAAGCAATGACGAAAGACATAATTCCGCTGTCAATTGCTTCCTGACCTAAAGATGGCCCTACCACTTCACTTTGAATAATATCTGCTGAAGCAGGAAGAGCACCAGCTCTTAAAACGTTCGCTAAATCCTGACCTTCGGAAATAGAAAAATCTCCGGTAATCTCACTTCTTCCGCCAGAAATAGGCCCGGTGGAAACACTAGGTGCAGAGTAAACAACATTATCAAGAACAATTGCTATAGAAGTCTGATTTGCAGAAGCCAGTCCGGTCATTTCTTCCCATATCTTCGCTCCTCTACCATTCATTTGCATGCTTACGGCAACCCTACCAACCTGGTCGTAGGTTTGGGTCGCGTCTGTAATAACACTTCCGCTTAGCGGTGGTTCATTTTGTCTGTTTCCGCGCAAGGCGTATAATGGCAATGTATTCGTTTGCTCGTCCACAACTCCCCAGGCAAAAATAACATCTCGTTGTTCTGTCGGAAGCAAAGAACGAATTTGCGACATTTTAAGGTAACTGTTCACCGTTGCAGTATCAGCTGCAAGGAAGGTAGCCAAAACAGGACCTCCCTGGAAGTTTGGCTGCACCATGGCATCAAATAACGGATTCACCTGAGCAGCTACTTCAGTAGTATCTTCAGCGGCTGCAAGAAGAGCATCGATTTCGTCTTCTGCAGCATCTGCAGTATCAACTTCGGTTTCGGTTTCTTCAGCAACAAGATTCTTTAGCGTGTTGTTGGCCTGAACAAAAAAGTTCTGAAATTCATTACTGTTGTAAACATGCCAGAATTCAAGCTCTGCAGTACTTTGCAAAAGATCTTGAATACGATCAATTTCTCTTGCTCCCGGAAGTTCTACAAGAATTCTTCCTGAATTTCCTAAACGCTGAATGTTTGGTTGGGTTACCCCAAATTTATCAATACGCTTACGCAACACTTCAAATGCAGAACCTATAGACTCATCAATTTTTCTTCGGATGATTGGTTTTACATCGTCATTCGACATTTCATAATTGATCTCGTCGCTTAATGTTTTATTCGCAAAAACATCTGGAGACGCTAAACGTGCATCGGGAATGTTCTCGTAAGCATCAAAAAACAGATCTACATAATTTTCCTGACTGTTGGTCTGAGCACGATCTGCTTCTGCCAAAGCCTGGTTGAACGCAGGATCATTGGTGTTGTTGGCCAGTCCTCTTAAAATATCTTTAACAGAAACCTGAAGGATCACATTGATACCTCCTTTAAGGTCAAGACCTTTATTTAATTCCTTGTCTTTTGCCGACTCATAGGTGATACCTGCAATGATTTCCTGATTTCCTATGGAATCAAGATACCTCTGTTGAACGGTTTCCCTTACCTGAGGATAATTCTCTACATCCTCCCCAATTTTTTGTTCCGCAAACGCTTCGGCATCATTTTCAACTTTATTCGTAATGAATGTAAATGAAAGCTGATACAGACATACCAGCCCGAATAAAATTGCGAACACCTTAACTAATCCCTTGTTCTGCATTATTGTTTAATTTATGGTCTAATTTTTAAAACGGACAAATATAGGCTTTCGAATAAGAAATCCCAACAATTTTTTTTTGAAAAATTTAACGCTTTCCCGATTCAGGGAAGTCTCTAAGAACCTGTGAATAACATACTTCCCGCGCTGTAAAAATCGGAACTTTCGCAAAAGCTTTTCTTTATTTACAGATAAAAGGAAACCCGCTTTTTGAAGCGGGTCACTTTTTGAATGTATATTTATATGTAGCCTATAAACTAGCTCTTAAGATCCAGAAGTCCATTGGTTTTAGACACTCCTTCGGCACTTTCTTTCAATTTTGATTTCTCTGCCTCATCAAGCTCAATTTCCACGATCTGCTCAATTCCGTTTTTACCAAGGATTACAGGCACTCCAATACAAAGATCGTTGAGTCCGTATTCGCCTTCAAGCAATGCTGAACAAGGGAACATTTTCTTTTGATCACACGCAATTGCCTGCACCAATGATGAAACTGCAGCTCCAGGTGCGTACCATGCGCTGGTTCCAAGCATCTTTGTCAAGGTAGCTCCACCCACTTTAGTATCTTCTGAAATCTGGCTGATCCTGTCTTCAGATAAAAACTTAGAAACCGGTACACTGTTTCTGGTAGCCAGTCTTGTCAACGGCACCATTCCCGTATCACTGTGGCCTCCTATCACCATTCCGTCAACATCAGAAGAAGGGCATTCTAAAGCCTCGCTAATTCTGTATTTGAAACGGGCACTATCTAAAGCCCCACCCATTCCTATAATTCTGTTTTTAGGAAGATTGGTGGCTTTATGTACCAGGTAAGTCATGGTATCCATTGGGTTACTTACCACTATAATAGTTACCTCTGGAGAGTGCTCAATTAAACTGGAAGAAACAGATTTTACGATATCGGCATTAATACCAATTAATTCTTCACGTGTCATTCCTGGTTTACGGGGAATTCCACTAGTGATCACCGCGATATCACTTCCGGCGGTTTTAGAATAATCATTGGTGCTTCCTGTAATTTTGGTGTCGAAGCCAAGCAAAGAAGAAGTTTGCATCAGGTCCATTGCTTTACCTTCAGCATAGTTTTCTTTAATATCGATCAGAACCACTTCTGAAGCAAAATTTTTAATAGCAACGTATTCTGCACAACTGGCACCCACGGCTCCAGCTCCTACTATAGTAACTTTCATTTTATATGGTTTTTGTAAAGATTAGTACTAGTTGCTAAAGTACAAATTCTATCACAGATTTACGCAAATTAAGCCTGAAAAGAGACCTTTTAGAGCCTGAAATGCAGGCCTAGATTTAGATTATAAAACTTTCCAACACTAAGAGCCGAAGAGATTGTAAAATTAGAAAGGTTGTAATTGATCCCCAGATCTCCTTTAAACTCTTTTTCGCTATTATTAAGCGTTCCCAGAGCTGTATTTAAAGGAGCCAGTGCCAATCCCGAGCCGCCCATCGTATAGTCAAAACCGGAGTTGGTAAGTCCTACCGCAGCAAGAAATTCCCAGCCCGAGTTACTAAAGCTTTTAGAGGAAACCAACTGAAACAGCCATAGATTGGCGTCCACCTCAATATCATGCAACTTCACGACACGCTCCAGTTCGATAGACTCATATTCATACAACACATCAAATTTACTGTAAGCAACGAGGGCTGCAAACTGAAAATCTGTAGGACGGGAATAGCCGAAATACTGATTGAAGTTATGTTTTAAACCAACAGCATAGGTGCTCACCCTTATATCATCTATCGTAGTTTCCGGCAGGAAACGCACAGAAAGATCTGATTCAAAAGGAAGCCCCACCGAAGCCTGTACAAAAGGATGAGCCACCATTTTTTTATCGATTCCATCTATGGCATCAAAAGTGAAATCCTCTGTTTGCCCAAGAAACTGGATCTGCCCTTCGAATACCACCTCGGTAGCACCACCAAAGCCGGTAGGTATATCGGCTGTAGTAGCTCCCTGTATGTGGAACGTCTGGTAATTATCGTTTGAGATAGAAACTGATCTTTTGTCTTCAGGTACAAAAAGTGCATTTCCGTGGACAGAGACTTCTACCTGCCATAAATCCAGACTTTTTGCCGTGGTAAACCAACCGGCTCCCGACTGGAAGGTGGCTGCTTCCGCCGCAGGTGATGCGAAGTCGTCTGCCACTTTCAGCATATCATTTACAAAAGAGTTCACATCATTTTGTGCCTTTACCGAAAAGGAAGCGCAAAACAGGAACAGTAAAGCCGTGCATTTTAGTTTTTTTTTCAAGATTGTAATATTTGGGGTTAATCGGGGGTAAATGTAGTAAAAATAACAGCAAATTTTCCGCTGTTTTGCATTCCTATAGGCAGTAGAAAAGCGGTTTCAGGTCATATTGCTGTTAATTTCAGCTTTCGCATTTTTCATTTTCTACATCAAATTCTTCTTCCTACAGAATTTGAGCAGAATGAACTCACATAAAGACATAAAAAAAGGCTGTCTAAAAAGCACTTTTCACGTCAACCTTCTCCGAAACTTCGGAAGTAACAGGTTCTAATCAATTCTGAAAATCAGAATTACAAGATTCTGAAATAATTCAGAATGACGATTTTAAAGCTTTTTAAACAGCCTCTTTAGGCTCTTATTAAAAAGTGTTATGCATCAATATTTGCATACACTGCATTTTTCTCAATAAACTCTCTTCGTGGCGGCACTTCATCTCCCATTAACATGGAGAAAATCCTGTCGGCTTCCCCACTGTTATCTATGGTCACCTGTCTAAGTGTCCTGAATTCAGGATTCATGGTGGTATCCCACAACTGCTCTGCATTCATTTCCCCAAGACCCTTATATCGCTGCACGCTCACTCCACCACTGTAGGAATTTGCTATCTCATCACGTTCTTTATCACTCCAGGCATATCGTTTCCTGGCTCCTTTTTTGACTAAGTAAAGTGGAGGTGTTGCAATGTAAATGTGACCTGCTTCAATTAATTCCTTCATGTATCTAAAGAAAAAAGTAAGGATCAAAGTGGCAATATGACTACCATCCACATCTGCATCACACATGATCACAACTTTATGATATCTTAATTTTGATAAGTTAAGCGCCTTACTATCCTCTTCGGTCCCAATAGTTACCCCAAGTGCAGTGTAAATATTTTTGATCTCTTCATTTTCAAAAACCTTATGAGTCATTGCTTTTTCGACATTCAGGATCTTACCCCGTAGTGGCAAAATCGCCTGAAAATGACGATCACGACCTTGTTTTGCCGTTCCACCCGCAGAGTCACCCTCTACAAGGAACACTTCACTTTCAAAAGGATCCTGAGAAGCACAATCTGATAACTTACCGGGCAATCCACCACCGCTCATTACCGTTTTACGGTGTACCATTTCACGTGCCTTCTTCGCAGCATGTCTCGCCTGTGCAGCAAGAATCACTTTCTGAACAATGATCTTGGCATCATTCGGATTTTCTTCCAGATAGTTTTCAAGCATTTCTGAAACCGCCTGTGAAACTGCTGAAGTTACCTCCCGGTTTCCAAGCTTGGTTTTTGTCTGTCCTTCAAACTGAGGTTCTGCTACTTTAACCGAAACAATTGCTGTAAGACCTTCCCTGAAATCATCTCCGGAAATCTCAAATTTCAGCTTGTCCAGCATTCCTGAAGCATCTGCATATTTCTTCAATGTAGTCGTCAGTCCCCTTCTGAATCCGGCCAGGTGAGTACCTCCTTCATGGGTATTAATGTTGTTTACATAAGAATGCAAATTTTCATTAAAAGAAGTGTTATACACCATGGCTACCTCAACAGGAATATCATTCTTCTCCCCTTCAATAGCAATTACATCACTTATTATAGCCTCTCTTGTACCATCGAGGAATTTTATAAATTCCTTAAGTCCTTCTTCGGAATGGAATTCTTCAGAAATATACTCTCCTTTTTCATCTTTCTCCCGCCTGTCAGTAAGAGTAATACGGATTCCTTTATTTAAAAAGGCCAGTTCCCGCATACGGCTGGCAAGGGTATCATAATTATATTCGGTAGTTTGCTGAAAAATAGTAGGATCGGGCTTAAATGTCACTACCGTTCCTCTTTCTGTAGTTTCCCCCACAGATTTCACAGGATACATTGGCTTTCCTTTCTCGTATTCCTGCTCCCAGACCACACCTTCACGATATACGGTAGCTTTCAAATTATCTGAAAGGGCATTCACACAACTCACTCCTACCCCGTGCAATCCACCGGATACTTTGTAAGAATCTTTATCAAATTTCCCCCCTGCACCAATTTTGGTCATGACCACCTCAAGAGCAGAAACTCCTTCCTTTCGGTGAAGATCCACAGGAATTCCACGACCGTTATCTTTGGTTGTGATGGAATTATCTTCATTAATAACTACACTAATCACATCACAATGTCCGGCCAGAGCTTCATCAATAGAGTTATCTACCACCTCATAAACCAGGTGATGCAAACCTCTTATTCCCGTATCTCCAATATACATTGATGGACGCATTCTTACATGCTCCATCCCCTCCAGCGCCTGAATACTATCTGCCGAATAACTGTCTCTTTTAACCTCTTCGCTCATATATAAATACGTTAAAATTTTGTCAAATTTCACTAACGAACAAATATAACAATAAACGACCTTTTAAGCCTCTTATCAATCAGAGATAACCCCTGAAGTTATCAACAATTTATGTGGAAAAAATGCCCTTTCTAGAGAATCCGGACAATTACTATAAAAACTTTCTAAAATGAGAAGAAATCACCCTTTAATGAAGCCACACCTCCTTCTAAAGCATATTTTCCAAATTGATTTTATTTGGACTTTTCAACCGGAAACAGTTTTTCCTTCAGCAAATAAAAATTTTATGAAAATGGTCTTATTTTTGTCAGTGATTTCTTAAATAGCCAAAGAAACATTAACTAACTTTAAACAATCCTTTAACTTATCAATGCAAAAGGGAAAGGTATATTTAACCAAAATATCAAAACTTAAGATTATGAAGAATATTATGTGGATAGCCGCCATTGTAATTGGCTGTCTTGGAACAACGCAAACTACCGCGCAGAACAATAACGGCAAAACCGGAAATCCCAATTTCTCCAAAGTGGATGTGAGTCCTATGGATGTAGCTTTATTCCGCAATCAGGATGAACAGGCTGTCGCAAGGATCCTTTACAGCAGACCTCAAAAGAGAGATCGTGAAGTTTTCGGAAAACTGGTTCCTTACGGGGAAGTATGGAGAACAGGCGCCAATGAGGCAACAGAATTGACCTTATACCAGGACATGATGGTTGGCAACGAAACCATTAAAGCCGGAAACTACACCCTTTATACAATACCCCAGGAAAATGAGTGGACCGTAATCCTTAACAAAAGCACTAATGTTTGGGGAGCTTACGATTATCATGTAGAGCAGGATTTAGCCAGGATAACAGTGCCGGTAAGAAAAGCGCAAAATTCGATAGAAGCTTTATCCATGGCATTTGAACCTACAGAAGAAGGAGCAAAACTGCTAATAGGCTGGGACGACCGATATGTAGAGGTTCCTTTCAGGGATCCTAACATGTAGAAACAACTTAAAGAATCGAAAAAAGCGCCAATTGGCGCTTTTTTTATGGAATATTAAGATATTTATGGGTTTGAAGTGAAACCTTCCACTTCGGATTTTTCATCACGTACTCTACAATCAAAGGAATGATCTTTTCTCTTTTACTCCATTCCGGTTGTAAATATAAAATACAATCTTTTCCAACCTTGGCAGCCTGTTCTTCTGCAAATTCAAGATCATGTTTATTAAAAACGATCACTTTCAGTTCGTTTGCCAGGGGATAAATTTCCTCTGTGGGCAACTTTATCTTTTTTGGTGACAGACAAATCCAGTCCCATTCCCCCGAAAGTTTGTAAGCCCCCGAAGTCTCTATATGCACCTGACATCCCCGCTCTCTGAGATTTGTGGTAAGAGGAGACATATTCCAGGTAAGCGGCTCCCCTCCTGTTATTACTATTGTTTTACTGCTGGAAATAGCATTTTCAATGATCTTTCCAATGTGCGTTGGAGGATGTAAGCCGGCATCCCAGCTTTCCTTCACGTCACACCAGTGGCAACCTACATCACAACCCCCAATTCTAATAAAATAAGCAGCCGTTCCCTTATGGAATCCTTCTCCCTGAATGGTATAAAATTCCTCCATCAAAGGAAGCATAATACCTTTATCTACCAATGCCTGTGTTTCTTCTGTAATCATAGCCTGCAAAGATAAGGAAAAAGCTGTGGAAAGAACTTTCTTTCAATGAGGGTTTATAAAAGTCGGAAGCTCAGATATACTGGCTATTTCAGGATGAGACCGTTTTTTATCTTTATTTCAGGAGCATCCAATCCCTGGAGAAATCCGTTGATTATAGCATACTTTAACTCGCCGTCTTTTTCCAGAAAGAAGGTGGGATTTACCCCTACCTGAAGATTCTCTGAAACGCTAAATTTTTCTCCCACCACCTGAACCGGATAGTTAGTGAAATTTTTCTTCGGAAGGTTTTTCACCCTGAAATAAGCATATCCCTGCGATAAAAGGGAAGCAAAATCCAGATTTTCCAAAGCTTTTACATCTTTAAAAGTTTCGGGATAGATTTTTCCGAATTTCACCGTGGTGCCGGAAACATCCACTGACTGATATCCGTAATTTATGGAAAGGTCTCCCTGATCTGCAATCCGGCTGCGGTAATAAAACTGATTCCCGTCTCCCGTGGGAACTTCCCCCCGATTAATTCCAAGATCAAGTACGTATTTATCGCCTTTCAGTTCATATTCCAGCCCCGTAAGTTTTAGATCATATAACTTACTATCATTCCAAGGAATTTTCTCATATTCAGCAATATCTGCCGATGGATAACTTTGATCTGAAATAGAAAAGAGCGCTGTAAGAATGGCAATAAAATTCAATTTCCTGATCTCCTGTTTTTCAGGGTCATTTGGAAAACCACCAGATTCTATCAAGATCGTACTCGTCCCCCATTTCTGTATATTGTCCCCGAAAGCCCTCGGCTCAAAATCATCATTATACCTGCCTACCTTCCCGGGAGCATATTTTTGAAGTTCACGGTTCATCTCCACAATAAGTTTCATCGCATCTCCCCTCACCTCATTAACCGATTTCTCAAAATTGTATGCAGGCGCCAGAAAAGAAATAGTTGCAGGATTTGAAGTGCCTTCCGTATTATAATACCTGCTTTGATCGTGCAGATTAAATCCAAAATCGGCATCAAGGCTATCCCTAACCCTTTTCAGGGTTGTAGCTTCGGGGGATTGCAGGCGCAGCGCATCCCGGTTCACATCGATTCCAAGGGCATTCCTTCTCTCAAAAACCTCAGCACCATCAGGATTCAGCATCGGAAGAAAATGCAGCTTCACTTCTTTCAGTAGTGCTTCTTTTTCCTCCTGAAAGGAATCTGAAGCAAGAAAATTAAAAATATCGAAAATAGCCATGGTGGCAGTAGATTCATCCCCATGCATTTGTGACCACAGGAACACATCTGTATCTCCGGAGCCAATAATAACCAGCGACAAAGCCCTTCCTTCAATAGAAGTCCCCACCTTCTGAACGTTAAAATCAGAATGCTCCTTCCACTTTTCGAGCAGCGGCTGAATATCTTTATGTTTTATGCGTCTCTCGCTTAAAGAGCGTTCTTTATATTCCTCATAACGTTCAAATATCTTAGAAAGCTCCTCAGAATCTTTAGAAAAAGATGCCGAAGATTTTTCCGGAACCGACTTGAACTGCAGGTCTTGTGTCGCTGTGCGCACTTTCTCCATAAAGTCATCTCCAGGATCAGATTTCTGGGTGCGGTAACTCGCATCTTTTTCCAGCCACAAATCATGACCTTCAAAATTCGTATATTCATGATGCCCTATCACGTATTCGATATCGTATTTCGATTTCAAGTATCTCACCAGCCAGATGTTGGCTTCCAGCTGTTCATCGGTAAGAGGTGTATCTTTTGTGCCTCCTACATTCTCCACTCCAATAGCAGTATGATTAAGGCCAATCACATGTCTGCCCATCAGCGTTTCAGGCATTAGCCGGTATATCTGTCCGTCCCGATCCACTAGAAATTGGGTAGAAACATTCAGGTTTCCAGCTCCGGAAATTGCGGTACGCGCTCCCGGCAACACAGGATTTTTAAAGGCTTCAAAAGATCTCTCGAGCGTTGGAATTGCCGTCCAGTGCAGGACCACCATTTTAGGTCCAATGGTTGGCTCTTCCTGCTCCAGACCGTAACGCTCCCTCATGTATTCCAGGCTAAGCGCTTTCCGCTCTTCGTTAAATACAATAGGCCTGTCAATAATTCTTCCGGTATTGTTTTTAGCGGTTCCACAGGATAAAAGCAATAAGGAACCCAGTATAAATAGAACTTTTCTCATAGAAGTTGAAATAAAAATCTCCCGACAATATCGGGAGATTATATGAATTTTATAGAGGGAGATTTACTCGTCCCAAAAAATCCGATCGGTCAGACTCACATCAGGAACATTACCACCGTTCCGGCTTACCTCTGAATCGGGATAAGCGAGTCTCCTAATGAACTGATTATTCAATGCCGGGTTTATGTTTGCCGGTAAAGTAAAATTTTCGTATTGGTAATCATACCGACGCGCATCGACCCATGCTTCCGGATGCAGGAACAAAGCTTTCCACTTCTCTTCAAAAATGTCATCCATGGTGAAACTTCCTTCCCCCATACTTACCTCTGGACTGCTCACATACTCCTGAATTTCTGCATCTGGCACTCCGATCTTTCTCATATGAGCACGGATTCCCTCAAGATAAGCTTCGTATGATCTACTTTTATCTATTTCAAAGGCAGCTTCTGCCTCGATGAACTTTTGTTCAAAATAAGTTGCAATGAGTATCGGTGAGGTTTCCGAAGAATAAAAGTCACCGGTTTCTAATGTTGATCTGGCACCTGCTGCAGGAGCAGTACCCCTACCCGCACCATTTTCTACCCCTACATAGTTACCATCATCTGTTGCACCCACCATATATGACAATCTTGGATCAACTACCCCATGGGTTGTACCGTCCATAGCTTCAATAAATTGTTCTGAAATCCAACCTCCTAAAATAAGTTCAGCATTATCTATTGCAACATCCGCCCATGGATTAAAAGATTCTTCAAAATACTCTACCTGAGCATCGTCCTCATTACTTTCGAAACCATTTTCTAAAGCCGCTAAAACTGCCTCAGGATCGTAAACAGAAGTTTCACTATAGTGATTGAGGTACCGAGCCTGTAACATATTGCCAAATTTCATCCACTTCTCAACATCGCCATTATAAATAAAATCATCACCTCCTACCGGAAATTCTGTTGGCTGTGAAAGTTTATCAACCCCCTCTTCTAAAAGAGTAAGAATCTCTACATATATGGTTTCATCATCATCATATGAAGGAGTAATAGTTTGAAAATTCAAACCATCACTGTATGGAATCTCCCCCCATGCATCTACCGTCATTCCAAGATTAAGAGCCATTAAAATTTGACCAATTCCATGATAGTGATTTGCTCCAGCTTCTTCAGCTTGAGAGATCATATCATTTAAATCTGTCATTACATTATACATATTAGACCAGGTAACGCTATAATTTACAGGATCCATTACGTCTGAAGAACTTGCAGGGTTTGGAGAAGCAAGATGTTGCACATAATTCGTGGAAATACTTCCCATTCTAAATGTGTTTTGCGCAGTTTCATACGTTGAATTGACCATTAGCCCTGCCAGAGGCGCTTCTGTAGGATTATTGGGATCTTCGTTAATATCCAAATAATCATCACAGGATATCATCAAAATCATGGAAGCCATGATTAGATATTTATATGCTTTTATTGAAAATTTCATATTAATATTTTTTAATTAAAGACTCAAGTTAAGCGAGAAAAATAAACTTTGAACTCCGGGATATCCAAGGCCTGTAAACCCTACAGCGTTACCCCCTGCCCCGGCACTGAAAGATTCAGGATCAAAACCATCCCATGGAGTGTACAGAATGATATTGTTTGCCGCCACAGATATTCTCGCTGATTCAAATGGAGTAACATCCAGAACGTTTTTCTGAAAATTATACCCTAAAGAAATGTTTCTAAGTTTTATAAAGGACGCATCATGAACAAAATTCTCACTTACTGTTCTATAAGTATTTCTATAAAAACCTGCCCCGTAATCTCTTTCGTCCGGCCCCACGCCTTGTCCCAGCCACACTTCCTGCGTATTTGGTGTACCGTCTGCAAGAACACCTTCAAAAACCCGGGTTTCGTTTCGGTCCAAGGTATATCCTGCAATACCAAAGGCCGCCATAAAATTGTCATACTGGCTGTACTGCTGCAATCCTGTTCTAAAATCTATAAGGAAAGACAAATCAAAGCCCTTATAATTAAATTCATTTCTCAATCCTCCAAACCATTTGGGCGTGGTATTCCCTAATACCAACTGTGTTCCATTTCTAACAGGAAAACCATTTTCTCCAATAATTACTGGAAGATCTTCATTTAGAAAGATGCTATTAGGATCTGCCCCATATCTGGCATAACTACTACCAAAAATATTCCCATAAGCCTCTCCTTCAATCAACTTCATGGTAACAGTACTGCCTGCATATCCATATTGGCTACCCAGTACTATCTCATCAATTCCTTCGCGAATGCTCACGATCTCATTTTGATTGTAGGAAGCATTGAAAGAAACATCCCATCTAAAATCTTCATTTCTCACCGGAGTTCCTCTCAATACAAATTCAATCCCACTATTTTGGATTTCCCCCGCGTTGGTCACAAAGGTTGAGAACCCTGCTGCCTCAGAAACGGGGACAGGAATGATCTGATCTTTACTATTTGATTTGTACCATGTAAAATCAAGTCCCAGTCTATTGTCGAAAAATCGTAAATCTGTTCCAAATTCTATTGAGGTGGTTCTCTCAGGTTTTAATTCAGGATCACCAAACCTACTGAACCTTGTAAATCCTACTTCTCCATTGAGTGGGTAAACATCCGGAGATGTATAGGTTTGGCCTATCTGGTAAGGATCTGTGTCCTTCCCAACTTCGGCCCAGGAAGCCCTTAATTTACCAAAACTCAAAAATCCGGGAAATTCAAATGCCTCTGTAAACACGTAACTAAGATTTACCGAAGGATAAAAGAAGGAATTATCACCAATAGGCAAAGTGGAGGTCCAGTCATTTCTTGCAGTAATATTGAGAAAAAGCATATTGCTATAATCAATCATTAGATCCCCATAAACACCAACAAGTCTTTTCTTGCGCTTATGTTGTGAATTAGAAATCTGGCTTGTATAACTCAGGTCATAAAAACGTGGAATTACAAAATTCTCCCCCGTGGCATCCACACGGTTGTAATCACGTTCAAAAATGTCATTTCCTACACGTAAAGTAGTACTCCACCTCTCGTTCCAATCTTTATTAAAGGTAAGGAAGAGGTTTGAATTAATATCTCTACTGCTAATCCTTGTCTCTGTTATCGAACCTGTACTACTCAACGGCACTTCCCCCTCAATTCCCAAAGGACCGGGTGTAATCTCTGTACGGTTATCACTATAATAATCTGTTCCTATAAGATAGCTAATATCCAACCATTCCAATGGACTATAGACAAACCTGAAGTTCCCTATCGTCCTATTTACTTCATCCTCAAACGTACTAAATCTGGCGTCGTAAAGCGGGTTCGTATTTGTCCCCACACTTCTCATTGTTCCATCTTCATTTATGTAATCAGTAATATCTGCATTGGGAGTCCAATACATCATACGTTCCATGAAACGATCATGTGGCACTCGATTTCCTCCGGAAACAGAATAATTTATATTTCCTGAAAACCTGAATTTTTCACTAAATTTTACTTCTCCACTTAATTTAGCCGAAGTTCTACCCCAGTCACTAAAAGGCATAATTCCCTCATGGTCCAGATTCCCCAAAGATCCATAGAAGGTTGCATTCTCACTACCCCCTGAAATGCTTAAATTGTTATCAAACTGAATACCTGTGCGAAAAGCATCTTCCCAAATATCATAGAACTGTACCTCTGGATCAATTAGGTTTATCTCTTCCATAGACGGCCCCCAATTTGGCCAGAAGGAATTTGGGTCATATACCCCGGAAAATCCCTGTCCGTAAACTTCCTGAATATCAGGATATCGATTTATCTCCTCAAATCCCACTGAACTATTTAAATTAATACGAAGAGCCCCGGCCTGTCCTTTTTTTGTGGTGATAATTACAGCTCCATTTGCTGCCCTAACTCCATATAAAGCTGTTGCTGCCGCACCTTTGAGAACGTTTAACGACTCAATATCATTCGGATTTAAATCAGCAGCACGGTTGGAAAGCCCCCTTGGAGTACCAGCAGATTCTGTGGTGGAATTATCTACCGGAACGCCATCAATGACAAAAAGCGGCTGATTATCAGCATTAGGATCCAAAGAATTTACACCACGAATAATTATTCTTGAACTCTGTCCCGGTGCACCACCAGCATTCGTGATCTGTACTCCGGCTGCCTGACCCTGAAGTGCGCTTACCACATTTTGCTGATTTGTTTGAACAATATCTTCTGAAGTTAAC
>JACLAD010004528.1_pt1 | contig 15790 bp, 6 predicted proteins | sample 8027901 | NCBI WGS metagenome assembly JACLAD01 (sample SAMN15725071, study PRJNA655200) | protist metagenome | isolation source: fluorescence activated cell sorting (FACS) single amplified genomes of... | place: Spain: Blaines Bay Microbial Observatory, Mediterranean Sea | collected 2016-07-05 | reverse complement strand
TTGTAGGATTGGGATCACTTAATGAGGACTGAATGGATGTCAATATGGCGCGCGTAGCTTAAGAAAATCGATATCAAAGAACAATAAGCCGACCCAGATACGAAGCGGAGCGAATTCAGGTTCAGGTGCACAGAGTTCTTCTTCTTATATCTTTCTCTTCATGCCATAGAATGCAAAAGATGGCATGAAAAAGAGAAAGATAGAATTAGAATCCGACGATTCTGATCACGAGAGTGGCTGAGAAGAAGAACTCTGTGCACCTGAACCCTGAACCTGAATTCGCTCCGCGTAGGTCGGCGGGTTGTAAAATATTCAAATATTCTATAGCTATATAATTACCCCAACCTGTAATGGATTGTACTATTTCTATTTTACTTGGTGTAGACTAGGTGTACTTGTACAGTACTTGTATTTGTATAGAGTATAGAGCGAACAGCGAACAGCGAACCATTTATCATTTTACTTCTAGTTCTAGTTTCTAGTTTTAGAAGTAGAAAGATCTTGCGAAGATCGAAGGAGCATGTATTCTTACATTGTTACATGTTACATTGTTGTTACTGTTACATGTTTATATTAAGATTAATATTTTAATATTATTATTAATAGTAATAGAAGTATTAGTATTAGTATCAGCAAATGGGCCCATCACCATGCCTTTCAATTCGGGGTGATACGGTCGGGTGTATCTACTGACTAATCGCTCTTCCCTTCTTCTTTAGCTAAGTATGAGGCGACAGAGGTAGTCTTCAATTCACCATTGTCTCCTTGAATTGATGCGACTTGTATCAGTCTAGGCTCTATAGTCCTTCTGTATCAGATTGGTCATCACCGGTGTTATACTCGGAGTCCACTGAACCTGTCTTCATCATGTCGATGTTGACAACTGCTTAATTGACAATTCACAAATAGAAATAGAAGTAGGTTATTATTGTTATTGTTTTATTACATATTATGATTTTATCATTATTATAATAAAATGTACATGCTCTGGTGTATATATTAAGATCATTAGGGTTACACGTTTTGATGGAGCCTACTCACGTTTTTATGGACGTTGACCCCCCAAATGATGATATACCGGTACCGGTAATGATAATGATAATAAAATGATTATAAGAATGATAATAATAATAATAATAATAATGGTAATAATGGTAATAATGACAATAATAATAATAATGATAATGATAATGATGATGATAAAAGACCGCCCTGATTTTATGTTTTATGATTAGGTACGAGCACGAGTCTATTACTACTACCTAGTCCATAGTCCATAGTCCATAGGTAGATGGTAGATGGTAGATACATGATCCATAGGTAGGTACCAGTACCAGTACCTGGTACTGGGGGTGGAAGGTGGAGGACAAATTATCGTGGATGTTGCTTCAATCGGTGTTCATGGGCAATCCCGACGTCATGATGATGGTCCTTTTATGCTTGGTAAGATTTTCTCAAAAAATTGGCTAAGTATGGTGATATAGCAGAAAAAGCTGGCCTATCTTTTATGTCAGCTATATTTTCTTATACCCACTGGCCAAATCCATCATAGAATTAAGTCCTGTATTTTACAGCAGATTAAACTAAAATTTCAGTTGCAAAATCCAAATGTCAAAGAAGGTGAGATCAATAAGGTCGCTAAGTTTTGGATTAAGCAGGTTTCATCCGTGATGTTTATATCTGTATCTAGGAATGTATTGCAAAAGGCTAACAATGACAGTTTAATTGATAGGGCCAATTCTGTCCAAAGGGAGGCCGAGGATCTACATGAAGGGCTTATGAAGGGCGATTCTGGTAATTCTTCAAATTTAGGGTCTGATATTCTACTTCTTGCATGAGAGGAGATGGATCACTTATGTGACGATATTGATTTAGCCATTTTTCAACAGGGTATAATCCAGACCTAATGGTTTGATGAATTACCTACTGTATGACTTTTTCCGTGCTTAGTTTAATGTATATTAGCTACGAATTATTATCTATATACTTTATATTTGGATGAGCATTTTGGTATATCATTATGATTTTTCCAACAAATGTATTTGGTAGTGGTTATGTAGCTATTCAAATATGAAACGATAAATTAGTATTAGTATTAGTAAGAAATATAAAATAGAAGTATGTAGCTAATGGCTAATCAGAATTAGTATAAGCAACGAGGGAGTAAACTACTTTTACTTTTACTTTTACTCTTACTTTTACTTTTACTTTTAGTTAATTAAAAATTAAAATAAGAATAAGAAAGTATGTTGTTGCATGTGCATAGGCATAATAGTGCATAGTGCTATTTCTACATACTTACATCTTTCATACAGTATCTAGGTAGAGTCTAAGCTCGCTGCTAAGAAGTTTTTGCATGTGAAAGGTCTTCACTGTTCTACGCACTAGACTACTACTGCTACTACTACTACTACTACTACTACTACTACCTACTACTACTACTTCTACTTCTACCTTCTACGCTTCTACCATATATAACTATATGATAATAGTACTACTAGAAGTAGAAGTAGAAGTACAGTATGTAAAACTACTAGTACTATTACTTGTTCCATAAAATGTATGGGCACGCCCCTGTACATTTCACGCACCAGTACTAGTAGTAGTACTAGAACTAGAACTAAAACTAAAACTAAAACCTAAAACGACCATTTTTTGATTTTTAAATTTTAAAATTAAAATCAAAATTAGGTAATGGGAATATCTAAGTAGCCAGAAGCTGGAACTAATTTATTGATATCTAGGAACCAAGCCAGAGTTTTATACTTATTCGTATCACCTAGAGTATTACGTATCACCTCGAATATGAGCCTAATTGATTATCGTCCTCGCGTCATCCTTGTCACCTAAAATTCTCTTCTACTGTACCTCTAAATCTAAACGAGTATTTCAAGAGTTAGCGAGAATTGAATACTCCCATGTTTCGTATTGTCCAGCTTCAAATCGTAGTCCATAGTCTCCTTGCTAGCTATCATACCAGCATCGTATAGGGGTTTCAAATCGAACTGAAGCACACCCATTGGATCATCCCTCTTGAACATATCTTTATCCATGACATTTATCATCAAAGGATCCACACCATTCCAACTGAACATCAACTTTTCGTCCCACCGCGGGTTGAGCGTTTTTTTAATCACTTTTGACTTGAGAATTTGATTTCCCATGCCTACTATACAATATGGATCGGCCCCGCCTATAATATCACTTCTAACAAGGTCTGTCGCCGTGTGCAAATGAACACACAGTACGCCAATAAACTCGATCGATCCCGAAGAAGATATTTCGCTATTTGGATGCAGGGAGGATGATGAGGGAGTCGCGGATGACTTTGTTTTACTGGAGGATCCAAAGAACTTTCGTGTTGACGAGGAGGAGGATGGAGGTGGTGACAATGACAATGGTGAAGATGTTGCAGGCAATTGCTGGTCAGTAGGAATTGAAGTGTCTTTTACTGGCGGTTGTCTCTTGCCGCCATTAGCAGAATGGAACGTTCGATGCTTATACTTCTCTACGATATATGCTTCCCTCGTCTCTCTCAATGAGTCATGGTGTGGCTTGATAAACTCGGATGGAACATGATGCTCCAAGACTTCATTAACCACCGCGTTGTCTGTTGCCCCCAAGCGGTTCGCCCTAAATATCTCAATATTGTGCATGCTCCACACATCAAGCTTTAATGACTGCACGAAAGAGTTTTCAACACCAAGAGATCGGTGAACCCCGCTGCACTTGCTACAGATAAGGACGCCGTTGTTAATGCTAGCCCAGGGTGATTCAGGATAGTCACAGTCTGCGCAGGGTGTATGAATTTGCTGCTCGAACAATTGTTGCTGAGATGACAAAGATGATGATGACGATGAGGAAGAGGACGAAGCATCGTCACCGCAGGTAATGACACAATCCATAGCCAGACAGAGGCTAAGACCACTAATTTGCAGCCTCGCTGCGTGAACTTTTTATGAGAACATGTTCTGCGGTATACGCGCAGATTACATGCTTCCACCACAGCTAGACTGTGTCATGTTACCACTCTTGAATCTTACGCCAGCATCGCAAGCATTCATTTCGACGTCCAACTCTCATCACATCACATCACACCTCACTTCATCACATCACATCACATCACATCACATCACATCATCCATTTCCACATCCATTATCTGCTATCTCTCTAGCTCTTCTCTCATACACGTGCACAGCAGGGAGGTCGAAATTTTTAGGCTTTGTCAAAACATGCAAAAGATATGGGATAAGCATTCCATGATCATTGATTGACCATCCGACGTCACAGAAAAATTTTATTGAGAAAGAAACCTTCAAATCGAGGAGAGAATTGTATTTCCTAACCAAGTTGATGTTGTCATTATTTTCAAGTGACACTCACAGAAAAGAGGAATACCCAGGAAAGACCGTTCTTTTAAATCAAAGCTACAGGTCCGCCTTGTTTTGTTCGATCGATTTGTGCCTAACACATTTCTCTGTATCTTAATCTTCGTCTCTTTCTTTTTTTGTTCCCGAAACTTCTGTCCTCATTCACATCTTCCTTCCTCAACTTCTTTCTTCTTTTTCGCGAACGATGATTAGGACAGAAGTCAACAAGAGACTCATGTGTAAAGAAAGCCCACTAAATAGATCTAGCTCAATGGATGAGATAGATAATAACTTTCCGTATCACTTTGATTCTCTGTCTCGGTCTGTTTCTTCCTCCTCTTCAAACGGGGGTATCGAGGAAACTGCACAACCTCAAGAAGGAGCTGGGGTCCATTCAAAAGCACCTCAGAACTTGAATGAAATATATGATATGCACGCTATCAACAATAACTTTGGAACTATGCGTGCTACATGTATGTCACCAGTCGTCAATATGGCAGCTCGCTCTGATTCAAAACAATCATTTTCTGAAATCGAGAACTTATGTCAACATCTTGGGGTGGATACAACAGATCGGAAGTCAACATCAACGCCTATCCATGTAGTCACCACCATCTCATCGTTTCCGCCAGGAATCACAAGAACAGCCTCATATGGTTCTGAATTCAAGCCCGCGTTTCTATACACCTCTCAAGATGAATCTAATCTTCAGGAACTCATTGGTGTAGGTTTATCATTTGATGAATACAACACGGATGTTGGTTTAAATATTGAATCGCCATCCGTTGCACCTACTATATCTTCTTCGTCAATTAATGCGTGGAAGGTGGCGGAACCGAAAATAACTGATATTGCACCTCCCCAGGATATCTTACAGCAAAACTCAGAGCTACACAAACCTGTAGCCCCAACTAGTGTAAATAAAGCCCGGACACAATCACAAGCCACCATTAAGAGTAGTACCTATCCACAACCACAATCCAAGAGCCCGTACAGTAAGTCTTGGCATCCGGATGGTGAAGATGTCGAACTATTTGAGTGTGTAATCAACATTTTGAAATCGTATACACTTGGTGTCAAGGAAATCATTGGCCTCCGACAAATCTTGAGAAATAAATTTGGAGATCCTTATGTGAATAGATTCAACAAGAAGCTGTCGTCCAAGTCATTGTTATGGAGGTATATGGACAATGAGAATCGATTGAAGGACGTTGTGAAACAACGAGCAAAAAAGTTTACACTGGTTGTAAAGAATGAAACTTCAATGTTTTACCTGTCCATCACCGATCACATACCAGAAGGGTTCTCAAGATGGGCTCCTCGTAGCGACCCCAACTTCCTTTTGAATGATATCAGTAGAAGAGTGAACAACAAGAAAGATCCAAGAGCTGCCGAAGGTCCAAATTTCATTGAAGAAGGAGATATTACTTTACTAGCTCAACCAACTTGGTCAAGAAGGAAGTAAGTCTCAACGCTGCATGAATATATACACACATATGTGTATATATATATATATATAAAGTACCATCATTTCATTATATGATAAATGTAAGAGACATGATGATAATTCAATAGTAATAGTAATAGTAATAGTAATAGTAATGTTAATACCACTAAAATTAAAATACTTATTCTTCACAATATTTTAGCTACTGTGGTAATCCGTGAATTAATGAATAAGTGAGTAACTACTTTGGTAATTGTAACTGTATCTACTTCCTACTTCTGGTTCCTGGTGCAAAACGGACATAAAAATTAAAAGATAAAAGTAGCAATAGCAACATCTAAAGTGAAGTACTTAAAGTTAAAGTTAATTAAAGGTTAAAGAATTTATTTTCTTTTTATAATGATAGGAAGTAGGAATAGTCATATACTTCTAATTATAATAATCAGCCATAATTTTATCATCATTATCATTATTTTACGATAAGTTATTATTACTTTATTATGCTACATAGAAGTACATGCTACAATGTACATTTACACTTCAGATACAAATACAAATACAAAGTATGATACTACATATAAATATAAAAACACAGAAAAAGTCATAAAGGTAAACCACAATGATGATACCTATCAACACTATAATAAGTACAATAAGCTATCATGGCTGGTAATGGTAACTGGCAAGAACAAGAGAATACCCAAAATACCCACCAGATCCAGATCCAGATATCATGTTGACTCACAATTTCTAACTCGTCATCGCGATGAATACGCCCGTCACCCAAATTAACTTCAAATGATGAAAAGCATTTGCCATTACCTTCAATGACAAAAGGTAGAACTAGAACAGTTACAGTATTCCATGTCAAGGGAAGTGCTCCATGTCCATGAAAGTAAAGTGTAGTGTCATACATCCACCATAAGTACATATTAGTGCAAACAACATATAATATGCAAAATGAAAAAGAAATCATTAAAAATCTGAGCCAGGAATCTGATGTCTTCTCTTATCTTCTATGTCTTCCTCTTCCGCATATTTCCGCCACTGCTGCGTGTACCACTTCGACCTCATTATTGGAGGACTTCTGTCTTGGACGCTCGTTTCACGGAAGTTCATATCTGTCCTATTCCCAGGACAGTTGTTAGATAGACGCCGAAGGGTGAAAACAAGGTACCTGCTGGGTACATTCGTAAGTGCCACGACGTACACCCACGTGAAGAAAACACCATGAGCATTCCCATCACACATCAGATCACTCCTGCCACTGTTGCCACTGATATGGACCTCTCTGTAGCTGGCAAGACGCTTTCCTCATAAATTTTATTGTTCACCTTCTCTTTTAGTGCATAACCCTTGCTTTTTACGCTCTCAACTGTTCCTGGTCCTCAGTTGTATGGACTTCTGCAAATCACGACCAACCACTTACCTCTTCTCTCTTTGCCACTCTTTCTCTCGTTACATGCATTTATTCTAATCTATTCCTCTCTGTATCTTCTATAGCTCCCGAGCTCTCGAAAACTGCATTAGGCAATCGTGTGGACTCATTTCTTTCTACAATCGATGGCGATGCTATCATGAGTAAACTGATTCCCTTTTCTTTTAATTCTTTGAAAGAGTCAGTCATATCTAAAGTGCGGAATGCTTTACACAAAGTAGACAAGGCACTTCATATTCATTCTGAGGCAAAGGATCGTGTGAAAGAACTACGAGTAATCGGTGCCAAGCTTGGATTTGACCTCAATAGAAAAAGTGAATCATTTCTTTTAGTAGAGGCAGCTGCAGTCACCAATATCTGGATGAGAGAAGAAGGTAAGAATTTTGTTCTAAACGAAAGGGAATTCTTGGCTGAATTTCCTGAGTTCGGAGGTTTACCGTCGGATGAAAGAGAAACACTACTTCATTATCGAAATGTTATGAAGATATCTATGCAGGTGATTCCTGCAAAGTGGAATTATAATCACCTACTTGCCCTGGTTACTCGCATTGCGGAGGGATGTAAGGTCAAATATGTCACTGGTAGTGGTGCTACGGACCAAACAAAGTATCGAATGATGATCTATGAGAAGCTTAGTGGTATCCCAAGGCAAAAACGTCCTGAGAAGCAGTATGAACCATTGATGGACGTACTTAAAGGCAATGGAAAGATCAGGCATGATACTAGCAACAGCTCACTATCATCATCCGATAGTAACACTAATTCTAGTGTTGCGTCTTATTCCTTTACTGACTTACCAATTCGAGAGAAATCCTATGTTGTGTCACCAGGATTGTATGTGGATTCTAAGGAGACTGATCTCATGAATGGGGCTTTACTTCGCTCTTCCTCGCTCACTCGTAAGATCGAGAACAATTCCTCCAACACTTCCTCCCAAATGGAAAAAGAGGTATCTAGATCAGCATCAGTAACATCTAATGGTCTCAATGATATTGATCATTTGCCGCTGTTTGAAAGTATGCATGAAGAAATGGACTTCTCCTTTTTGGATTCCACCGGGCTATATGGCAGTTATCAACTAGACCATCAATCTGTGTACACTGACACAGGTCTCATGAAACACGATGTCTCAATTACTGAATATATGGATGATGGTTCTCATCAACTAGACAAAACAACATGTTTTCCTCCAAGTTCTTTGATTGTACCCTTGTCAACTTCAAATACAGAGAGCGCTTCAAGTGCGAACTCTAGAAAGAGAAAGGCAACCTCAGAATCGACTACCATGAAAAAAATTTCACCCAATCAAGAAGAGAGATACGATTGTCTTATTGAGAAACTATCGAAGTATATATTTTATGAAGTAGCTCCTGGACAGCATCCAGATGATTCAAATTACATATTTATCAAGGAGATACTACAGCCAAGATTACCCGAACTCGAGGAAATCATAGCTAAAGAATCTAATGCAAACCAAGTTACGAAAAAGATGAAGAAATTAGCTTCAGATCTTGGGGTTGATCCACTTAGTAGATTCAACGATAAATTTTTGATTGTCGAAGTCGCCCTGGTTTTGTTATTGTCTAGTCGCGCAGAGAGACAAAATTTGAAGATTTCATTTGATGAATTTTTGAGAGAGCAGCCTGAGTTCCGAGCATGTGATCAAGCGGAGCAAGAGTCATTGCATATTTATCGTAATATGCTGACCGCTGCCCTAGAGGTAATCCCTGGTAAATGGAACTCAAATCATCTGTTAGATGTAGTGACAAGAATCGTGGAGGGTAAAGATAAGAAGTACGTCACAGGATCTGGTGCAACGAAGCAAACTAGAAATAGAATTGATGTTTACCACAATCTAACTGGTATTGAGAAGCAGCACAAACCTATAACATTTGTGAATTCCGTATTTCAATATTTGTCAGATTCTGCTAACTCCAGTGCCTCTTCGAGTGATGAGAAGGGTAATGAAGCAGATGAAAATGCTGGTTTCTGGCCTGGACCAAGTGCTCAAAAGGTGATGAAGAACTTCGAAACATCCTTGGGTATAGCCGAGAAGAGAATGAAGAGGGATGTAGATATTACAATGTGTAATAAGGATTATACGAAGAATTTGAAGAAAGAGAAGGGAGGCGAAGATATTTCTCTCACAAATGAATCAATATCAGGAGAAAAGGTGTCAGCTGGGCAGCTGGTAGTCAAGAAAGCTTGTCATTCAGTGCCTAATTTACCAGAGGTCAAAGTGAATACGACAGAAATGTCTTCAACTGATAGTTCAGTATCGTGCAAAGCTACAAGTGTATTCAGAGAAATGACAGATGCAGTTACTGGTGTGTCATTCACATTTGAATTGGCAAGAGGTGTTTCCGTTACACAAGAAGCCTCTGGTTCTTTCGATATTTTTGACAATTTAGATTTATTCTGTGATGCTAATGGGACAATTGATGATTCTATTGCCATGGATGTCAGTTCTGGTTCAAATATTAGCAATCTACAAAGACAGGCTAGTCGTCATCGTTCCGAATTTGATATGCAATGCATTGCTATGCTCCAAGAGCATGGTCAATCTGGTGTTCACTTACACCGTGGAACTTCTGGTACCGCAAATGGAATCGTCCGTAATATTTCCTTGACAAGGCAGATTTCTAATGAAACAACTCTCATGGACAATTTTGGACAATCGACCGACATTTTAAGTTTAGTGAGATCTCAATCGATTATGCCAGTGAATAGAGACACTTCTTTCCGTCTGTTGAACCCAGAAAGAGACCATTCGCTGCTCAAGTTGATATAACAATGACTGGGAGCTGGGAGCTTGGTGTATTAAATTCAAACGTAATCTACCTCTCTTATCGCACCAGCTACCAGCCTGGAGGCACATGTATAATGTATAATGTGAAGTATTTTTAATTTTTAAGAAGTGAAAGTACTGATTTTTATTTTATCATTCAGCACATAGCTACAAATACAAATACGTACAGTACAGTACTTCTTCTTTCTTCTACTTCTACCTACTACTACTACTACTAGTACTACTAGTACTAGTACTAATACTAGTACTAGTATTACTATTTATACTAGACTACTTCTACTTCTACTTCTAGCTACAGTAAGCTACTTGAGGTAGCTTCTGTAGTATAATTATATACTAATACTAGATAATACTATTATGCCCAATTACCATATATATTGGATATTAGTACCTACTCGAGTGTTGGAACATAGTCGTTTCATCATTTTAGTAATGAAGCAAAAAACTAGTATATGTAATCATAGTATCTGTTAACTTGATCCAAACCAACAGTTACAGTACAGTTGCTACTTCTAATTCATTAATTAAAACCTATTGAAGACAAAACTTATTTATCTACATCCAACAATCGCGATTGATAAGTTACGATATGATAAGTTTCGGAACCAAGAGAAGGAGATCAATTACTAAACTGCGAGAATGGGGAAAGAAAAAATTGATGAGAGCAGAACAACCTTCACCAATAGCAGACAAGGACAACATAGACACTACAAATGACAAGGAAGAGGAGGAGGTCCATGAAGACATCGAAAATGAGATCCAGACTAAAAACAACGATGACATTGGACCACCAACGTGGGTCCCGGACAGTCCTATATACGTCCCTCCTGCGACGTTTTCCTCGCCGGAAATAAGTGATGACGATCAGATGAAAGTGACTACTCACACGACGATGGAGGTCAAGACCATTGACACATTGAACGCAAACAATGTGATGATGATTTCTTCTGAGAGAGACAAAATGAAGCTAGGTGGCATTCTTAGGAACCACCCACTGCTGTTTCATTTCAATAGAACGCTATGGCCTGTTCTATTTGTGACCTGTCAACTGAAGGGGCTCATGCCACTTCAATATGATTTTGATAATCCTAGACATATGAAGACATTCAAATTGTTATTGATTAGGCAAGAAGATCAAGTAATGGAGGCTTTGAAGAAGACATACCCTTCAACCAAGTCTTCAAATGCGGTTGATTTATGCAGCAAGATTGTTTTTAACATCGATCCTAGGTATCCAACATTCCTACAGCAGTATGGCAAAGTAAAAAATATCCTGGATATTTATAGTCCTACAGAAGAAGAGCAAAGACTTATAATGGAATATTGGAAAACAACGTGGAATGAAAAAGTGCTGGGACCAACGCAAGTAAAAGCCCAGTTAAAGAGCACTTTGTTTTCAGCAACAAAAACTACATCCCTCGACACTTTTATGAAAAATTTATTATGTGTGCTACATGAGAGGATGATAGAACACGAAAAAATTGTGCATCTTGGCGAAAACTATGACTACCGAGCTTATAGCAACAGTCATTCTGACAAAGGAAAAAACTCCAAAACTGCTACAACCCAAGAATCTAAACCGTTACCTTCTAATGCTGGTAAGACGCTTTCAAAAGGCAGCAACGCACCTAGATGCAAAGGATGTGGCAATGATCCCACATACCAAGCCAAAAATAATAAAAATGGTTTGGCGTGTGATATTTCGAAATCTTCATGTCTTTTCAAACGACACGAAGATTTTAATAACACTGAGAAGCCTTTCATAAAATCTGATGTAGGTTTACACTACAAAAACACAGGAAACCATTGGCTTCGAATCGACAAAAAATTGAGCGACGATAAGACCAGTCTTATCGCGCGAGCCATTCCAAAGAGAAGAGATACCGATAAAAAGGTAAACACTGACTCATGTCTTTATAACCAAGTTTCTAACCTTGATAATTACCTTGATAACATCCCAGGCGACTTAAACAAACCCGTAGTCTCGCTGGTGATAACGGACAAAAACGGAAACTCAAGTGAGTTTGACGCTTTAATTGACCCTGGCTCCTATAGTCTAACCTCTACTTCTAGCAATGTAGAAATAGTTAGCTATATTAGCGACAATTTATACAAAATGATAACTGGCATTTTGCCATCGCATGAGCCATGCACTTGTAAACCCACTAAGACATGCACAGCAACAGGATGTTTTACATCCACAACTTGTTTAAATGTCACTGGTAAACTCAAAGATGAATACTCTTCAACAGGAGAAATTCAAATAGCCTTCAGGGTAGTAAAAGCATTAAATGATAACCAAATTATTATAGGATTAAACGATGTTAAAAAATATGACCTCACAAGAGTGTTCAGACATCTTTTCTCCAACGACATAACAAATTTGAACCACGGTTTAAATATAGAAACTCAACCTGACATTCTAGATAAACAACCAGATACAACTCAATCTACGCCTGTATCCCCAAAACAGGATAATTCTACATCAATTGAAGAGGGCGAGGATGTGGATAATCATTTCCAATCAAAAACATCCCGTAGAGAAGTTATTCTCCAATCGATTCGTCGTTCGAAGAGATTGAATCCAACCGGCATCCATAGCCAATCATGGTCAGGATCGCAACCCAATCATGATAAATCCCATGCTACTTTGATGTCACTGCAGTTGAATAACCTGATAGAAGGGAAATTGATTAGCAAAGATGAGTTACTCACAAAAGAAGACGACACTGATTACATCGAAGATTTTATCGACGATAACTTACTGGACGATTTATATAATATGAATGATATACAAAATGATTTACAAACAACAGTAGAGGAACATATAGAATCAATGTTGTCAAACGTCCAAGACAAAGATATGAGATCCAGACTACAAAATATAGTGTACAAATACACTAATGTATTCAGTACTGAGCTGTCCAACAAAGCAGCTTTAGTAACACCATATTCTATACCATTGAAACCGGACAATGATTGGATAACTGACAAAAACAGACATCCACCAAGATGGCAAACAATTGCCAAATCATATGAAGTCGAAAAATTCATAAAAAAAGCCATTGCTTGCAACATGATCAAACCATCAGACGCACCAGCATGGTCACAGATACTATTAACACCAAAAAAGAATGGTTCCTATAGGTTCTGTGTAGACTTTCGGGCATTAAACAATGCAACACATTCCAGTGGATGGCCATTACCTAACATCAAACATGTGTTAGATAGACTATCCAAGAAAAAACCAAAATATTTTACAATATTAGATCTTACCTCAGGGTATTTTCAAATACCAATAGATGAGCAATCCCAATTTCTCACAGCATTCAGAACTGCAATAGGTTTATTCGAGTGGACTCGATTACCTATGGGATTGAAAGGTGCAGGAAGCTACTTTCAAATGCAAATGCACAAGATTTTCGAAGACCTATTATACAATATAATAGAAATTTACTTAGATGACATTCTTATCTTTGCACAAACAAAAGAAGAATTGATAACAAACACAGAAATAGTACTGGAAAGACTAAGAAAACATAACATCACTGTCAATCCAGAAAAGGTAAAGATGGGTCTAACAGAAGTTGAATATGTAGGACATCTTATCGATAAACACGGAATATCATTTTCGCAAGAGAAGAAACAGAAAGTTTTTGATTTCAGGTTACCTGAAAAAGCACATGAGCTTAAAAGCTTCCTAGGGTTGTGCTCTCAATACAGGGATCACATCCAAGGTTATGCTCAACTATCTGCTCCATTGCATGATATGCTTAAAGGTTATACCAAGAAAAGTAGACACAAACTTCCATGGACCGAAAATCTAAAACAAACCTACTACACTTTCAAAGATGCAGTCGCTAATTGTGGCAAACTCTTCTTTGTAGATGAAGACAAACCAATCTTCTTAAACACCGACGCCTCATACCACGGCATAGGCGCAGCATTGTATCAGATGGATGAAGAAGGTATGAAGATACCCATCCAATTTATTTCCAAAAAATTAAATGTGACCGAGTTAGGTTGGAATATAGTAGAAAAAGAGGCATATTCCATTTTTTATGCTATAATGAAATTAGATCATCTATTAAGAGATCAATATTTCATTCTGCAAACTGACTCAAAAATCTTGAGCAATATGAACACCGACCACAAAGATAAAGTAAAAAGATGGAAAATAGCCATACAACACTTTAATTTTGATGTTTTACACATAGAAGGTAAACAAAATATAGAAGCCGACGCGCTATCCAGATTAGTTCCATTTCCAACCAAACAAGATACACAACCTACAATGAATAATTTAGAGCAAATCAATATGATAGAAAGACGCGAATATCTACCGAAAAAAATATTTAAGAAAATACAACAAGCGCATAACGCTATAACAGGTCACTCAGGCGTTCAAAAAACAATTGATAGATTACAAAAATTAAATCTAAAATGGAGCGGAATGAGAAAAGACGTCTCCACTTTCGTCAACAACTGCCCTTGTTGTCAAAAGATGAACACAATTAAACCATTGATACATACAATTCCATTCACATTGTCTCACTATAGACCAATGAACAGAATTTGTGTAGACGCTATCGGACCCATAGACATAGATAATCAAAACATTAAACACATTTTCGTCATAATTGACGCTTTCTCTAGATATACCAGACTATATTCGTTAGAGTCCATAAACTCTTCAGAAGTTTTAAAAGCATTTTATTCATGGATCGCAGATTTCGGGTGTCCATCTGAAATAGTTTCAGACAACGCATCTTATTTCATAAGCGAACTGGTAAAATCGTTTATCGATTTCTCCAAAATCAAACACGCGACTATTCATCCATATAGTCACGAAGAAAACGGTTTAGTAGAACGCGCAAACAAAGAAGTCATTAGACACCTAACAGCAATAATAGCTGATCAAGATGTGAGAAGAAATTTTCCTGACTATTTACCGTTCATTCAACGCATTATGAATACACAAATAAACTCCAGAACAAAGATATCTCCAACCCAAATGATCTTCGGCAACGCCGTCAATCATGATTCACATTTTTTGTCAGAGCCTATCGATAATAATGTAAATGAATCTGCAATCCAATACATGGATAACTTATTAAAAATTCAACAGACAATAATCACAATTGCGCAAGATAACCAACAACAAAACGATACTCATCATATAGCAACACAAGAAAATCTAGGAAATTATAAACAAACACATTTTCCAATTAATTCATATGTCTTAGCCGAATATGAAACACGAAAAGAATCAAAACTTCACACAAAAAAGCACGGTCCATATAGAGTAATCAATAGAATTGGCACAATTTACACCTTAGAAAATCTCGCTACTAATAAATTAGTGGATTTCCATGTTAAACTATTATCGCCTTACAATCACGACAGCGATAATTCAGATATAACTAAAGTTGCAAAAATCGATGAAGAATTGGCAGACATAGTCAAAGTTATAAATCATCGATTTAAAGGACAAAAGAAAAATTTGTCCAATCTAGAATTACTACTTGTTTGGGAAGATAACCCAAATCCAGATTGGTTCCCTTGGAATTCAACTTACAGATCAAATGAATTGATTCATAAATATTTCAACGAAAACCAAATGAGAAAATTTATTCCTCCAGAATTTACATGGGGAAAAGATCATCCAGATTATGAACCTCCTACCAAGAAAAGAAAAACATAAAAACGAGTTTATTTTTTCTCG
>JACLAD010014568.1_pt1 | contig 15792 bp, 15 predicted proteins | sample 8027901 | NCBI WGS metagenome assembly JACLAD01 (sample SAMN15725071, study PRJNA655200) | protist metagenome | isolation source: fluorescence activated cell sorting (FACS) single amplified genomes of... | place: Spain: Blaines Bay Microbial Observatory, Mediterranean Sea | collected 2016-07-05 | reverse complement strand
AGAGCTGGCGCGAACTGTTGATCGGCCTGAAGGCGCGCGGCCTGACCTGCGCTCCGGAAATCGCTGTCGGCGACGGCGCGCTCGGGTTATGGAAGGCGCTCGACGAGGTATTCCCCAGCACCAGGCACCAGAGGTGCTGGGTTCACAAGACATCGAACGTGCTGAACAAGGTTCCCAAGTCCCTCCAGCCCGCCGTCAAATCCGACCTGCGCGAGATCTGGCAGGCCGAGACCCGTGTCGCCGCCGAGGCCGCGCTGGACGTCTTCGTCGAGAAATACGGCGCGAAATACCAGAAGGCCGCAACCTGCCTGACCAAGGACCGGGAGGCGCTGTTGGCGTTCTATGATTTTCCCGCCGATCACTGGGATCATCTGCGGACCTCGAACCCCATTGAAAGCGTGTTCGCCACCGTCGGGCACCGCACCGTCCGCACGAAAGGTGCGCTATCCCAGAAGACGGCTCGGCTGATGGTCTACAAACTCGTGCAAGCCGCCGCGAAGGGGTAGCGTCGCCTGAAGGGCGCCAACCAGTTGCCAATGGTGATCGAGGGCGTCAAATTCACCGACGGCGTCCTCGACGCCAAGAACCGCGCCGCCTGATCAAAGCGCGTCACCCAAATTCGGGCATAGCTCTCCAAGATGGCGGCATAACCAGCGCAACGCGCTGTCTCATAACCGTGCCCCGGTACAGCTGTAGTTGTGCCTGAGTGTCCGGACGAAAGGCAGGGGGGTCGCAGTTGGCTATGAACTGATGCGGTGGATGCCCTCGCCCCTAGAGCCGGACGGCGTCTCGTATGCCATGACGGTTCTATAGAACCATGTGGAGGGCACACCGATGACGATGACGAAGATCAGCATGCTGGCGATCGACCTCGCGAAGGGTAGCTTCCAAGTCTTCGCCGTTGAGTCAATCGGTCGTTTGTAAACGCTTGTAGTAGGCATTCAGCTCGGGATGAGTCGGAAAGGGAAGGGAGGCGGTATGTTCCAGTCACCTTGCTTCCAAGGGTGCAGAACGAAACCGGGGGCTTCTGGTTCATTTGTAGTGCGTCATCGGATTGGAAGGACCCTTCCTTCAGAACCGTTATTCAAACGATCGGATGAAACGCATCTGCAAACCATCATGCCGATTGAAAATGAGGCCTTGCATCCTCATTGACTCATAATCTATGTGTTATTAGAGTTGCTTGCCATATGTCATTCAACGACACCAAAATGCTCGAAGCACGGATTTTGACCTTCCTGCGGTCCAAGGCCCTGCTGCGCGGCTGGTGGCGATGGCTTGGGGTGAGCCCGAGGTCGGCAACCTCTGGCGTTCGGAGTTCGCGCTGGCGAAGGCCGTCGTCAGCACAGGACTCAAGGGCATCTTGATCTCCAAGGGCGAACTGCTTCCGCGCGTTGTGCTGAATGGAAGCCAGGACGCTGACCCGGCCGGTTCGGAACTGGCGCTGAGCCTCATTCGCGCCCTGAGGGCGCCGGACGAGCTGGTCGCGACCGTGCGGCACCGGAATGGGGCCGGGCCTTGCTGATCTGCTTCCGTGAAACCGGATCGCCGGATCTGGGAAAAGTCTCGTAAACTGCCGGGCAGGCAACGCGCCGGTCCTTTCCTCGACGCTGCTTGCGGACATGATCGGGATCACCGTGAAAACGACGCTGGCAATTCTGGGTGAAATGACGTCGCTGGGGCTTTCGCAGGGGATCACCCGCCGTAAGTCGGCGTGGATCTGGGCGGGGCCGGGCATGGATGGACGCCTCGTGGATCGGCCGCCACAATGCGCTGGAGGCTAGGCGCGAGCGGAGAGCGAGGCGGATCACCAGGCGATGGATCACGCCGTCGCAGACCTCGAGACTGAACGGGAGCGAGCCGAGCTTATTCTTGGCGGAAGAGGGTCGGGCCGGTAGCAATCCGAGGTTGGTCCGCGCTTGATCCTGACCTGAGCCTGCCGATGCGAATGTCTCAACGGTCGAGACGTTCGAGTGAAATGGGTGCGGGTGAAGGTCGGACGCCGATCTGCCGCCCTTGACCATCTGACGCGCGACCGGCCCGGGTTGCGAGGAAAAGTGTCGAGCCGGTTCGACCCGTTACTGCGTCCTTGCCTGCGCATGGCCCGCTGAGCCACAGAGAGGGTGCTGGGGGCGCAACTCCGGCTTTTCGCACCCCATTCTATGTGCGCATCCTTGCTCGCTCTTGGCCTCTCTTTTCGGCCCTGGCGGCGATCGCAGGCGACCGACTTCCCGTCGATGGTGATCTCCTTCAGGAGCTTATGGCATTCCGACCGCCATTCGCCTCGTACTGCGTCGTGGCACACGGTCAGGATCTTCCGAGCCCAACCAGGTTCGAGACCGAACTCCACCGGCACCGGCACCGCACAATACTCGGCGAGCATCTCCATGTCGTCCATCTGGACGATCGCTCGAATGGCCTGCACGGTCTCGTTCGCAACGACGTGCAGCAGGCTCCGGCGGCCTTGGTCGTCGGCCAGCTCGCAGAAGGCACAGCCCGTGCGGGACCTTCCCTGGAAGCGCAGCCGCAACGGTAAGGCCGGTTCGGCTTTGGGGGGCATCGCGGGAGATCACGGTAGGCAGGCTCGGGGCGATGCGCGAGATCGGCTGGACGCTGCGTGCGACCGCGGTTCGCGAGATCGCCCGGCAGGGCAAGACCCTCGGCCGCGCGCTGATCGGGGCCGCAGGGCAGAACGCGATGCTGGTCGGGGGCTTCCTGGTCCTGGCGCGGCTGACCGGGCTCGGCGGCGCCGGGCTGCGTGGTGACCTGCTGACCGGGGTTTTCCTGTTCAACCTCCACGCCAAGGCGATGAGCGCGGCGATGTCGAACGTCGACGCCCTGCCCGCCGGACGGCTCTACCACACCGACCCGCTGATCCAGGCCACCGGCGGCGCGATCGGCGCGGCCTACCTGCAGCTGGTTTCGGCCGCCGGGCTCATCCTCGCCTACCACGCGCTGGTCTCGCCGATCGAGGCCGCGATGACCGCGCCGCTGCCGCTGCTCGCGGCAAGCTGGATCTTCGGGTCTCGGGATCGGGCTGGTGCACCTGCGGATCAAGGCGCGCGCGCCCGGGCTCGCCTCGATGGCGGCGATGGGCAGGATGCGGGTGGGCACGGCCTCGCTCTGGGCACGCCACTCCCCCTTCTGCGGGGTGATCTGGTCCGGCAGACCCGCCTCCATCGCCACCGATCGCGGGGTCGCACGCCTCCTCGGAGGGCTCGGCGAGGCTCGAGTGTAACGGTTCGGATGGTCTGATCAGGCGCGCCGAGGCCTCGGCATGCGCAGCCGCGCACCTCCGGCGCCGTGGGAGCGGGCCGTCTGTAACGCGGATCCGGTGTCGGTCAGGCCGTGGTCAGGCGATGACCGGCTCGTTATCCGGGTCCTCTTCCGGCAGTCCGAAGAGCTCCGCTTGGTAGCGGCGCACGCGCTGGTCATGCAGCACATGGTCCGGCGTGACCCTCTGCGCCAGCGTCAGCCCCGCGAGGCTGCGTGCGAGGCTCAGGCCGTCATAGAGTTGTCCGGCGCGAAGATGCCGCTCGGATCGAAATGCATGTCGGGCAGCGTCATGCCTTGCCGAAGCGTCGTGACGCTCGGGGTCCAGCGATTGCAGGGTCATGGTGAAGGGCGGCTTGGGGCGTTCCCGCATCAGATCTCGGCCGCCATCTCGCGTACCACCGCAGGATCTCCCCCTTCACCAGCCAGTCATAAGGGCACATGGCTTCCCCGGACGCATCTTCGAGGTCAGGCTGTGGCAGCATCAGAAAGCGTTCGAGCTCCACCGGATGGATATCGGCACGGAGCGCAGACAGCACCTGCGCGAAACCGGCCAACTCCGTCGCGCTGGCGAACTGAAACGCCGGGATCACTCAGCCGCGGTCACCGGGGCGGTGCAGTGCATAGAACGTGCGCGCTGCGATCCTCTTGTGCAGGCGGCTCGGGAACACGCCAAGACGGGCGGCGACCCCGGCAAGAGGGGCACAATCCGGTACATCGGTTCGCAAGCGCACGTCAGCCGAGTTCAGTACGATCTCTTCGTTTGGGGTGGATGATTCAAGTTCTGAAGTCGACAAGGCGGCATCTGAAGGGAGTCCACCGACCGAGCGAGGCGCTCGCTGAACCACCCCATTTGGATCATCTCCCAAGCCGCGGTATGGATCTTATGGCCAGACGGGCGTCGGTAGGCTGGGCGGATGGCGCGCTGACTGGCAAAGCCAGTCCAAAGAAATCGGCGACGCTATCCAGTACCGCTGCCGGCGCCTTTGGAGGCTACCCCAAGTGAGCGTCTGGCGATCGGCATGTGGCACGCCTGATGCGTACCGCTTCAAAGCCCGGAGACCGGTTATCCACATGAACAGAAGACGGGCAGGCCCAGAACCCATTGTCGGGTCGCGGCACCGCATGGGATTGTCGATCTTGGCCGACTGCGGCTGGACAGCGAGCCGGGTGGCGACGACGGCAATCACGACCACCCGGCTCTCGTTTCCATACGCACGGTCTCATACCGCATCCCCGCGGGCAAGATCAGCGAAAGAAGGACCGTGTCATGAACGACAAGCCCCACCCTCGCGGTAGCGACCGCACCGAGCTCACGTCAAGCACCGCCATACCAGGTCAGGCGACGACCCCGCCATGGAGCGGTTGGACATCGAGCAGATGGGCCGCCTCGAGCAGGCCAACCTCGACCTCGTGCTCGAACGCCTCTCGATCGACCCGGCCCATCTCGACCTTCGGCCCGTCATCCGGTTCTGGAGCCACGTGTGCATCTCACATGGCGAGCTGATTTCGGAAGCCGCCGGATACGGCATTTCCGACCGGACCATCGTCGTGGCGCTGCAGGAGGCGCAGGACGAGGCGGAGCTTTGCCCCTGCATGGACGAGATCGCGGCGACCTGCCCAACTCTCGCAGCGCGATTGCGCAAGGCCATGAGCCACCCGGACATGACCAGGACCTGGAGCCCCGGCGAACTCGAGGGACGCGCCCGTGATTTCCGGATAAGTGATCTGGCCTCGAAGGTGGATATCTTGGCTGGAAAGGATGTCCAGGCCTTGTCCGGCGTGCTCGCAGAACTCGCCGACCACTGCGTCGCCAGCGGGACCACCCTGCGCGACTACCTGGATATTGCCCTCGACGATCTGCCGCCGGCCGCGCTGCCTGCGGGATTTGCGGGTTGGGACGCCGAACCCTTAGCCGCCAAGTCCGGGTGATCGACCGGACAGCATCAATGCAGGTCGGAACACGTCTGATGCCGGTCCCGGCCTGCGGTTACGTGCTATCAAGCTGGCACAAAGAAGACCTGGCCCGGTCGCTGCTGGCGAAGGCCGCGTCAGGACACAAGGCATCGACCTGCGTGGCCTCCGGTCGACCTTTCTGCCTGCTTTGGAGCCCTGGACATTTCGCGACCGATGAATTGGTGCCCTTGGCAAGTTCGTCCCGACGCGCCAGATGTACTACCGCTGCGATATCTGAAATGCTCGGCACGCACGATGTCGCGTTCGGACCAATCCCGCTCCAGCTCGACTCCACCTGCGGCGAAGGGCGTGATTGCCATGCCCCTCCCATCTGTCCTTCCTCGGCCATGGAGCCTAGAAGCTCCGATCAGAACCCTGGCTCCGGGAGGGCAGAAGGTAGGGCTTCTGCGCCCGACATCTCGTCGTTGGCATTGCGCACCCCGTTCGCTTCAGCCGCGCCGCCCGGATCGGCCTGACCCCCGAACGGCGAGATAGGCCGGGGCGACACAGGCGCCTGCCTGCACGCCGCGACGATGTCCAGCACCGCCCCGCTGCCGATGGCCTCGTGCTGCAGCAGCTCGAACGCGGCCGTGAAGCCGTCCGCCGCCGCATGGCTCTGCGGCGGATGACCGGCGCAAAGCTGCAGCAGCTCCGCGGCCCGGGCGGTGGCGTCCGTCTCTCGGCGCGGGGGGCGCGCCACCTGCGCCTGCGCGACGCTTTGCAGCAAGGCGTCCGGCGACCAACCCTGCGCCTCGGCCTCCGCCGTCCAGTCCGCCTGCGCATCGCGCAGCACGCCGTGCCGCACCGCGCGATGCCGATTTCCCGATCTGGTTCGGGGATCGCGACCCCGCGGGCGTGCCGTTCGGCGGCAGGACGCGGGCACGGTTCCTGGAAGCGGGCGGAATCGAGATGAGCTTGCCGGCGATCGAGGCGCGCACCGCCGAACTGGTCAAACGCCTGCAGATCCCCTGGCGGCAGGCAGTGCGCGACCCGCGCCTGCAGCTGACCGATCAGCAGCGCGTACTGAACTTTCTCGAGCAGTTCGAGGCGCAGATGCCCGAGGGCCTGCGGGATCTGGCGGGGCTGCCCGCATGACACATGAAAGAGACAAGAGCATGGCCGTGAAGGTCGACATGAACCGGTTCGAGGCCCTGTTGGCGGATTACGAGCTGACCTCTGAGCAGGCCCGGAGCATACGTCGCAAGGTCAGCCAGGCCGGCTTCGGCTTCGATGACCCCTTCGCCCTCGAAATCGCGATGCGGGAGATCAGCCGCTACGACAGTGCCGCCGACCGCCGGCAGCTGCGCCAGGCCGCAAACGAAGTCCACAAGAGTGTGCGCGAGGCCGTCCAGGGGGAAATCCTATCGGGCCTGTCGCTGCTGCACCGGCACAACGAGACCTTGGCTAGCCGGTTTGCCGGGGAGGCTGAGCGCCACCTGATGGAGATCATGGACCGGGTTCAGCGGCGACTTCTGCGGGCCAGCGCCGCATGGATCGCCCTCGGCATGGCCATCATGCTCGGCCTCGGCGGTGCTGCCGGGTTCTACCTGGGGCGCGCCCACGGCCTGACCATGGCCGCCTCGTGGGAGGGGATCCTGGCCCGCCAGGACTTCGGGGCTTGGAGCGGGCTCATTACGAAGAACGGCGACATGGACGCGCTGCTTGACACGTACTGCCGTCCCGGCAGTCCGGACAACAGTCGTGTGCTGGACAGCGAGGGGCAAGAATTCTGCTGGCTGCCGCTGCGGACCGACTGATGGAAAGAGACCAGACTGGGTGTGCAAGACGATGGTCGCCCGGGGCACACCCCTAGGCAACCATCCTGTCATCGGGTCATGATTGGCAGCACCCGTTCCCGGAACAGGGGGCGGCCGGCTCAGCAACAAGCAGCATTTCCAGCGCCCCGCCCTCGATGTCCTTCTCGATCATCAATCTCTCAGCGTATCGAGACGCGGCTCACGGGGATAGACGACTGCTCTGTCAACCGTCTCCCGCCGCTTCCGGACCCCTGCTGCAAGGGCGCGGTCGATTGGAGAAGCTGGGTCGATCCCGGGATCAGAGCGGCCTCTGACTTTCGAAGTCGAACACGGTTTCAATCCTGAGCGCGGTCTCCGTAGTCATGACGAAGTCGTTCCCCTAGCGGCTGTCCGCACCAGCCGAGACATCGTCGAGCAGCATCCGCTCGGCGGCGCGTCCGGCGAGCAGCGTCTGCAATCGGCCCTCGAACTGCGCCAATCTCTGCGGCGCGACCAGCGTCTCGACCTCGATCATGTCACCCAGCCATTCACCGGAGTGTCGCGATCAGGCGAGCCAATCCTCGGCAGCGAGCGTGGTCACGGTGAAGCTTTCCCAGTCACTCACGTCCTCGCCATCGAAGGCGCGCACCTCGAGCTCGGAATCGCCGGCCCGGCGGTCGGTTCGAATTCGGATCATGTCGAGATCATCGGCATCGATCCGAACGCCGGAGTCGGCGTCCATCCGGCCTTCGCCCCTGAAGATGAAATTGTCGCGCCCTGCGGTATCGCGCAACTCGAACCATTGGATCGCATCACCCTCCGCATCCCTGACCGCAAGATGATCCTCGAGCGGCGTACGAAAGCCGCCCCTCACCTTGGCGAGCGTCACGTCGTCCACGGTGATCACCGGCGCGGTGTTTTGCACAACGGGAGAGGTGTCCTCGGGCAACGAGATGCCTGGATCGGATGCCGGAACGCCCGAATCCAAGTCGACCGATCCGCCGGTGCGGGCGAAGTTCTGAGTGACCATGACCCCGTCCCGGCCATTGTAGTCGCCGCGCTCGATACCGATCCCGATATACTCGAAGTTCGGGTTCAGGATATTGGCGCGGTGGCCAGAGCTGTTCATCAAGGCGTCGTGCAGGTCGGCCACGTCATCTTCGAGGCCCGACGCGCCACGCTCGGACTGCCAAGCGATGTTCTCGCCTGAAGCCCAGCTGCCAGAAAAATCAAAATCGGCATCGCGCATCCGATCGGTCGCGCTCGATCCGCCTTGGCCGGTATGGGAGAAGCTGTCGGTCTGCAGCATCCAGCTGCTGTGATCCTCGCTTGATTCATTGAGATTGGTCTCGAGCTTGAGAGGGTCGAGCCCAACCGCAGTCCGCTCTTCGTTGATGAGAGAAAGCATCTGGTGTTCGAGGTCATTCGCGATAGACATGGGGTTTCTTGTCCTTGGCCGGGTCGGTGTTGTCGTGACCGCCCTAGAGCACGCTTCAACAAGGACGAAGACTTCACGCCGCGGCGCGGCATCGAAGGCGATTTCGCGCTGCGGCAGCCCGAGTCTCTTGGCCGGTTTTTGCCGAACAAGAGGCACTTCGCCGGCGTGCGGAATTACGCTGCTCCCCCAAGAGGAGCAGCCCCAAGGCAAAACATGCTATACGCGCATGGCTGCGGCGTTGTGGCAGGACTCATCGGCCGACGGTTCACATAGCGCAGCGGTCGCTTGGGTGGGCGGCATGACGAAGCCTCTGCCTGCCCGCTACCGCATGAGGGACGGCCGGGGCGCCCCCCGGTTTTCTCCGAAGGCGCGATACAATTCTGATGGGATGGACACCCCCGCCCGACGGCATCGATGTGCCAAAATGGTGATGCTGAAATCGCCACAAGGGAGGAGGCCTCCATGGAGAAGACTACCATAGTCGGGGTCGATCTGGCCGAGCACGGGGGTCATCGTGCCGGAGGGCGCCGCTCGGTCGATCCGTTCACCAGGGCCTTGGAGGACATGACACGCAAGGAGGTTTACAGAGACCCTGCAGGGGGCGGTCTGCTGATCGTCTCCTGTCAGGAGCGCCGGTGACGCAAGTGGCGCACTGATCCCGTATGGGCCAGGATCGATGGATCGGAGTGGAGCAAACCAGCGTCAGGCAGAGAGCCTCGAGCTCGCAGTTCTGGAATGGCTTCCATCCGCGCATTTCCATGCTGGCCAGCGGCGCATGCAGGGCCGCCCGCAAAGGCCTTGCACATGTTCGCGGCCGGTCACCCGTCCTCGGGAGCCACGACGCCGCTTGCGCAAGCGGGGATACCCACACATGGACTATTCCCCGAATTGGGGGGAAAGCGGTTCGGGCCGACTCTAATCGCTTAAAAGTTGAATCTCTCTCATTGCGCAGATCCAGAGTTTTCAACGGCCTGATCGGGCGGCTTTGGTTTGATCGGGACGCGGTTTGCCCTGCGGCGCGCTCATATACATTTGTATTTTAAGAAAAATTAGAAATTCAATGGGAATCTTTCAAACAACCTTTAATAGATCATTAAAACATGTTAACCTCCTCACAGGTCATACACTTGGACGTGTAAAGACTCCCAGACAGATGCACCTTCAAGTCACTGGCCCATGTGATGTCAACTGTTTTATCAGGTGGTCGTAATGTCTTTTATTACTGACGATGTTTGCGAAGAAGTCGAAATCTGCGATCCGAACGAAATCGAACAGAAATGCCTCCCTTTCGGTGAGGAGCTTGTTTGCAAATACATAATCAACTTGAATCCCAGGGACTACGCCAACGGCGATGCATGGCGGCAATACATGTCGCCGAGCGAATACAACGCCTGGATGGGATGGGGAATTCCCTACCAACTCAAGAAGATGGTCAATACTGACGGAAGCGAGTATTGGCATGCCATTGCAGAAGGATCGAGCGGAGACGACCACATCAGTGGCCTTGGCCTTCTGAATACCCTCTACTCCCAAAGCGCTGGTACGCTGCCCGATCCTTCGGTCTATGTCGGTGACCTGATCCACTTCGACATCCGCGGCAATGGCGGCGATGACAAAATCGAAGGCGCCCACAACGCCGACAGGCTGCAAGGCGGTTCGGGCAACGATTACATCAAAGCCCATGGCGGCGACGACATGGTCTATGGCGGCTATGGCAACGACAAGATCAAGGCCGGCGACGGCAACGACCTCGTCTGGGGCAGCTATGGTCACGACGAGATCTACGGCGGCAACGGTGACGACCAGCTCAAGGGTGGCACCGGAAACGACGAGATCCACGGCGACGACGGCAACGACAACATCTACGGCGAGTCCGGCAACGACACCCTCTACGGCAATAACGGCAACGACTACATGGAGGGTGGCAGCGGCCATGACGACATGTTCGGCGGCGACGGCGACGACTGCATGGACGGCGGCGAAGGCGACGACGAGATGTGCGGCGACGACGGCGACGACCTCATGACGGGCGGTCTCGGCAATGACACCATGTATGGTGGCAATGGCGACGACAAGCTCGACGGCAACGAGGGAGATGACCACGTCTACGGCGACGACGGCGACGATCTCGTCGCAGGTGGCGCGGGTAACGACCATGTCTATGGCGGCGACGGCGACGACATCGTTCGCGGCGGCACCGGCGACGACGTGATGTGGGGCGGCGAAGGCTGCGACCAGTTCGTCTTCTGCGAGGTCGACTTCAATTGCTCCGATGTCATCATGGACTTCGACAGCTCGCCGCGCGGCGACCAGATCGATCTCACTCAGCTCGACATCGACACGGTGCGAGTCCAGATGAGCGGACTTTCTGGCGTGGTTGGATTGGACCTCATCGTTGATGGCGAAGCGGTCCAGCAGATCGAGGTCAACTCCGGTATCGGGGCAGATATTCAATCCGTGTTCGAGCGTGACAGCACCTTCGGTACGGACGAAGGTGCCTTGGTCCAGATCGGGTCGGGTGTCCGGGTCGACCTGCCCTCCGTTTCGGTTCTTCACACCGACGGCGGAATGTTCTTCTGAACCTGTCGTGGCGCCGGCACCTTGCGCGGGCCCCACGAGCCCATGCCGGCATTCGCGATCCTCTCAGTTCTGGCAAAGGACCGATGCCGGAATTCTGAGGTTAATATACCAAGACATCAAATGCCATTCGGTGTGCACGGCCCACCCCGGCGCGCCAAGTATCAATCAATGAATAAACCCTTTGCATAGGCGGTATTCATGGCCAGCTTAATCTTCAACGCAAACTCGTCGCTTTCCTTCTATGACATGAAGCAGGCCAAAAAGGATTTCTTGCCGCTTCTGAACGGCTACAGCGAAGCCATCCTGTCATCCTCGACCATCACGCTGAAGGATAACAATATCAACCTGACCAAGATCAGCGGATCAGGACTCACCTATGACACCAAAGACGGGAAATTGTTCATCACGGATGGAGTGATCACGGATGTCGAAATTCGGATCGATGATGCACAGCCTGTGGTCGAGATCTCAGGCTTGGAGATCAGCGCCAGTGATTTCGGAAGCTTCCTGACATCAGGATCGCGCAAGGCATATGACCTGCTGTTCGAAGGTGACGACACCGTATCGGGTGGAAAGAAAGACGATTTTCTGAAGGGATATCAAGGAGACGATATCCTGAATGGCTACCGGGGTAGTGATACTCTCCTAGGAGGCGGCGGCAACGACAAGATGTTTGGCGCCATAGGCCAGGACAAGCTTGTCGGCGGCTCCGGAAACGACGTCCTGCTGGGCGGCGGCGGCGGCGACATTCTGATCGGCGGTGGCGGAGCAGACGAGCTTCTGGGTGGCGGCGGCAGCGATACTCTCAAGGGTGGCGCTGGAAACGACACGCTCGACGGCGGTCGTGGCGACGACGTGACAAAAGGGGGTGGCGGCGCCGATACCTTCATCTTCGACAAGGGAAACGACAAGCTCGTCGGCGGCAAAGGCCGTGATACGGTGCAGTTCAACGGCGACTTCGATGAGTACGATGTGAACTTCGGAAAGCGGGTCATCGTGGAATCCGGTAATGACCGAGATGTCCTGATCGGCATGGAACGGCTGGAATTCGATGATACGGTCTATGCCCGCCAAGGCGGCGATTGGGTCGAAATCGGATGAAATGCGCAGCGACGTGGCGTAAAGTTGCGCCGAGTATGGATAGAGACCTTGATGATGGGTTGGGTAACCCCTTCCTGATCCCGGCGCAGCTTCTTGCAACGAACCCCATGGCCGGAGCCATCAGCTCCATGCACTTGGACACGCTCTTCGCAAGATCCAGATAGATTGTGGCAACTTTTGGTATGGTTGCCTCCCAATGTAGAATATCTACAGACCACATTTTTACATTAATGCTATAGACCGGAGATTGCATCTCCAATACTTCACAGAGGTCATAATACCTAGATGTATGGTCCCGAGGTCAAGTGGCACGGCTCTCGATGGAATAGATCGGGGTTGGTCTGCCACTCTCGCCAGATGAATTGCGCCGGCGTTAGCCCCTTGAGCGTCTTCAAGCGCCGCGCCGTATTATAGGCGTCGATGAACAGGGCGAGGTGGCGTTCGAGCTGCGCGTGATCGTCGTAGTGGTAGCGTTTCACCGTGGCGTCTTTGATCGTCCGGTTCATCCGCTCGACTTGTCCGTTGGTCCAAGGGTGGTTCGGCTTGGTCAGCCGATGCTCGATCCCGTTGGCCTCACAGATCATGTCGAACCGCATGAGCCGTGAGGCGGCGGTGTTGCGGTTGCGAGGCTGGTCAGCGAATTGGATGCCGTTATCAGTGAGGATAGTATGGATGCGGTAGGGCACCGCCGTCAGGAGCAGCTCCAGAAACTCCCAAGCAGTTTTCCTGCTGGCCTCAGGGAAAAGCCGGGCCACCACGAACTTGCTGGTTCGATCAATAGCCACAAAGAGATACAGCTTTCCTTCGGCGGTTCGGACTTCAGCGATGTCCATGTGGAAGAAGCCGATCCGGTATTGCTTGAACCTCTGTCGCTTTGGCTTGTCACCCTTCATGTCGGGTAGCCGGCTGATCCCGTGGCGCTGCAAGCAGCGGTCCAGCGAAGAGCGCGTCAGCTGCGGAATATTGGGCTGCAGGGCATAGAAGCAATCGTCGAGAGGCAGCAGAGAATACCGCCTGAATGCTACGATGATGGCTTCTTCCTCCGGGCTCAGCAGCGTCGAGCGGAGATCCGAGGGTCCCATCGGCAGGTCGGCCGTGGAGGCGCGCTTGCGCCATTTCTGCACCGTCGTCGGGCGGATCCCGTAGCGCCGGGCAAGCTGCCTTACGCTCTCTTCACTACCTTGGATTGCTCGACGAACTGCCGCTGTCGTTCGGGCGCTGCCGTGAAGAACCTGTCCCATACCATCTCCATTTCAGAGACGGATATCATGCCACCTCTTTCCGGGACTATACACCAACATCGCCAGCTTCCGCAGCCGCGCCAGCGAACCGCAGGTTGCGTTCAGTGTCCCCGGCAGGGAGGTGCGTCAAGATCGTTGCGGTACACTGAACGGGAGGATAAGGACCGACCGAAATTCCGCTCACCAAGCAACGCTCTGGGATGACATAGGCGGCCTAAGATAAGGGGAAGTCTTTTGATAACGATTGGCGTTACGACACATAATGAGAGCAGCAATATAGATGTTCTTTTGGATCGTCTGTCAAGAGCGATTTCGCTTGGTATGGAAGTTTTCGTGTATGACGACGCATCTACAGATGGCACTGTATCACGAATAAATCACCACCCCATATCGGCACATCCCGCGTTTGGCCTTTACAGTAGCCAGGTGAACGCCGGCGGACCCGCTGCTGGCCGACAGCACATAGCAGATCGTGCGACCACCGACTTTCTCACTTTTGTAGATGGCGATGATCTTGTCGACCCTGATCAACTGGCCAAGCTCATGCCGTTGCTGACCGACAATATCGATATGATCATTACGCCATATACCCTGCGAGGCAAGTCGGAAGACCTCAAAAAGGATAGAGGCTTCATTCAGGTAGATAGTACATCCATCATCAGGCTGATATCGGGCATCGGTGGAAGGATTTATCGGACCACATATGCCAAGCGAAACATCTGCCACGAATTCATAGGTCGGTCCGAAGATGCACGGCTGAACATGAAAATATTGCTGGATGGCGAAGCAAATATATTTCATGAGCCCGACATCTGCTTCTACCGCATAGACAAATCTAGGAAATCTCTTTTGGCAGAGCAAATTCTTCCGGAAGAGGTTCGGCACAGAGTTGATCTGTTTCGGGATCTGCAAAAGAAATACGATTTGAATGATCGGTACATTTACGCCGTACGACTCAATCTCATCAATGCGATCAACTCCGATTCGACGAATACAAAAGAATGCGTAAAGCAGAAAATTGATGCGCTGAATGAGATAATACCGATTTACCTCAAGCGCATCGTTTTCCTGTGCGCCGACTTGTCCAGAGTCGGCGGCGTGTCGACAAGAATTACAACCCTGTTGAATGGCCCGGATAAAGAAAAATATTTCGCCATTGGTTTGAGGAATGCGAACGGCTTGGAACATCCAAGCTACAAATCAATAGAGCATGACCACGAAGAAATCTTGACCTTGAGCAAGGAGTGGAATGCCTACGATACGGTGGTGGTTACACAAAACAACAACCTCCGCCTGTTCCCGGATAACTTTCGCACGATTATTCGGCGCCTGCCACTCGTCTATTTCGGAGACGCGCAATTGGCGTTCCTCATGCAGCATGGGGGAATTCTCGATCGAGAAAAGGAGAATAATCGCTTCTTGGTAAGCAAAATCGTGTCTCTCTCTAAAGGAGACCTGGCGCTACAGCGGCAGTTCGGAGTGACAGGTCAAGTCGTGCTTCCCCTTCCGACGAAACAGCGGGATAATTATGAATTCCTGTACAACCGGCTGCCTCGATGTGGCTATGTCGGCGTGTGCGACTTCAAAGCCAAGGCAACTGACAGATTGCTGGACATCGCTGAGTTTATTGGCGAAAACGGCTTGCCGCCACTACAGGTCTACACATCCGATGGTGGAAACTCCCCCGACTATGCGGCGTTCGTCGCAATGGTCAGCGATCGCGGGCTTCAGGACCACGTCCTGATCAGCACAGGCGTGAGAGACAAGGAGAGTATATACCCAAATTTTGACTGCCTACTGGTTCCCTCGAAACAGGAAAGCTTCGGATTGTCGATCTTGGAAGCCTATTCCTATGGCAAGCCCGTTATCGCCAGCAGTGAGGCGCCCGGCCCCGCCGAAATCGTGGAGCATGGCGTGACCGGCTTTCTGATAGACGGGTTCGATCCATCAGATGTCGGACGACACCTGATCGAAGGCACGAAAGATAGCTGGGAAAAGCTATCGTCAAATGCCTTTCTCCGACACAAAGACTATACGCCGGAGGGGTTTTCAAACGCCCTGCAATCCGTATGCCAGGACGTAATTCAAAAGTATGATGGGAAAAATCGAGTAAGGCCTTTCCCAATCATACCGGTGAAAGGCGGTGTCGACCCAGAAGGGTACAAGCGCCAACGCGCATACCTCAAGAATAGGGAAGACCTTATCACCTCTTTGAGGGGGGCGAATGTCAGGCTAAAACGGACCAACGCATCCCTGAAAAACTCGAACGTCGAACTGCATGAAAAGAACGAAGATCTAAAATCAACCATCTCAAAAAACAACGAAGAGATCAAGAATAGGGAAGAACTTATCACCTCCTTGAGGGTGGCTTATGTCAGGCTTAAACTTACCAACGCTTCTCTTAAAAACTCGAACGTCGAACTGCATAAAACGAACGCAGATCTGAAATCGACCATCTCCAAAAAAT
>JACLAD010013178.1_pt1 | contig 15810 bp, 9 predicted proteins | sample 8027901 | NCBI WGS metagenome assembly JACLAD01 (sample SAMN15725071, study PRJNA655200) | protist metagenome | isolation source: fluorescence activated cell sorting (FACS) single amplified genomes of... | place: Spain: Blaines Bay Microbial Observatory, Mediterranean Sea | collected 2016-07-05 | reverse complement strand
TAGATGTTGAAGCTTGAATCAGATCCACTAACGTTTGCTTTTTGATTTGGTAGTTGTACTAGTATTGGCGGTAGCATCTCCTAAAAACCCACTGGTCAGGTTGGAGAGACTCACATTGCCAATACCCATTCCCCAACTACCATTACTACTAGACGCTGCAGCTGCAGATGCAACACCCTTTTGAAGTGTACTACCAACAGTTTCAGCTTTTTTAGAACCCCCATCTTTATTCTTACTGCCATCTCTTTGATTATCAAGAATTGCCCCCCCTTTCCCAGTTGTCGTCAAAGCTAAAGGTAACAAAGAGAATCTTGAAGAAGGTGATTCAGAGAAAAAACCACTCACAGCATTACTGGTAGTAGCATCATTTGAACTGGTAGTGTTAGCATTATTCATGGAAGATGCATTCAAACCATGGCTTAAACCTGGAAATATCAAATGAATACGAGATAGATAACTTGTTGTCTTTGTTTTCATTAATGGTAGAAGCAATTGAGCATTTACTGGATCTACTGCATCTTGCCAGCCTTCCAGACAATCATTTAAAGCACCAACTTTTTGAGATACAGCTCTCGATAATGTTCTCAATTTTCCAAAGATTCCCTCACATACTAATAGATCAAAAATTACTTGCAATGCAACGTCATCTATAGAGATTGGCTCCTTTTGACGTGGTTGTTTTATCCCTCTATCTTTCCTTAGTTTTGCTTTTTGTGCACTGACTAAGTCGTCTACATCCTTTCTGAGCGCATTATAATGAGAGGCAATGATTGATATCGCGTTTGATAAAACAGAATACAACCCTTCATCAGCCAGTCGAGAATTTCTTTCCCCTTTGTCTCCAATAGATCCTCCTGATGACGAAGATGAAGGAGGAGACGTATCGAAAATGGTATACATTGGCATTTCTTGAATTGTATCTACTGACAACAAGGAGCCACTTGACTGCTTAGAGATAGAAAACAAGAACTCAGAAAGTGATGCAGACAAGCCAGTTGGTACCATAACATCCTCCATTTCAAGTGTTTCTTTCACCCAAGAAGATTTTAATTTGCGATTTGTCACATTAAATTTCTTTATGCATAATTTTTTCTTCTCTTCTGATGAGAGAGTAGAGCTCATTTCGTATGCTTTACCAAATAAATTTTCAGGTTTGATAGTACCATCAAACACAGTATCTATACCTAACAACTCTAAACGCATAGAAAGATCAAGTTTCTTCTTCAGTGTATCAATTAGAGCTATTGACCACGTATCATGCGAGGCTTTGATTATATCATCAATACAAACCCTAAATCGGCTGAGTGGATGACTTTCATCTTCGTGTATCAAGTTGTTACATACCAAAACAAATTCATTAAATGAAAATGATGGAGAAACCGATGGATGTAAATACTGTGGAGGTGTATTGAAATCAATCATTGACCCAACAGATAAAGCTTGAATTGCCTCAATAGCTTCAGCATTAGTGACGATACCATCGCCATCAGTATCGGCAATTTCAAAAGCAGAAAGTAGTTGTTCCTCAGTACTTAAATCAGCCATATTAATATTGCTACTAATGCTACTACTGCCACTATCCATCATACTCTTGCCCTGTGGTGATCTTCCAGACGACTGCACCAATGCTTCTTCAATGAATCTACCTCTAATTTTCAATAACCATGCTAATCTACCAACAATAAGAAGTCCTGACATCAACGGAGAAATCTCTGGCATATCTGATAGAGATATAGGTGAGGCAGTTTTGAGCTTTTTGTCTAACAAATCTTTGCATTGTTTCGTGAGACAACGAAGCAAAACAGCAAGTTGACCCGCAAGTTGACTACATTGTATGAACATTGCTCTAGTAAACGCTGCAGTTGTGGTGGTATCACCTTCATTCACTGGACTCACAATTTCCCCAAACATATCTGTGATTTCCTCCTCAAGAAGAGCACGAACATATTCAGCACGACGAAAGATACGTGGAGATGGCATCCACTCAGCTGCTTCGATATCTACATTCAATAAATTCGACCTTGTTTTATTACTACCACTGCCGCCACCTACAGTAGTAGAAGAAGAGCTCCCATGGATTGATATGTTAAGAGTATTACTATCAACAATGAGTCCTTCTGCAGCGAGTGCATCAAATAATTGTGACTTTGCACGTAACATGACAGCATAGCATGATTGTTGTAATAATCTTTCCACTTGAACCATAAAAGGTGCACGGAATACCGCTGTCCATAATTGTGAAGCACTATTGCTATCGTCATTATTGCTGCCATCAGATCCATCTTTAGAGCCAGATTTTTTTATGCCTCTTTTGATTTTACTGTTCTCGTCTAATAACATTTTGCAAGTAGATACCCAATCAGCTTGTGTGTATACAATCGCGTTATCATTATCACTACTATCAATAGATGAACTTACTGAACAGCAAGCTTGCCACATACGCTGTTGAAGTTTAGCAACCTCAAAAGCACTTTCCATCACACTTAGGGCAACTTTACACCTTGAGCTGATCATAACAATGACCTTCGATAACCATGCATCAAACATACCTCTAAGCTGTGACTTTGATGAAGTAGACGATACATCCTTTAAAAACTCCTTTTCATCAAATCCCACATCACTATATTCTTTGCCATTGTCCATATCAGCAGCAAAGATTTTCTCCTTACTATTTAGTCTACTCTTACATGCTTTGATAAACAATTTCATTGACATGGTAAGATTGTCGATGAAGTTCTTTTCGTAGTAAGTGAGAATACCCTCGTATTGACTATTGTCAGTTTGTTTGAAAAAAATTGTGTAAATATCCAGTAAAGTCGATTGTAAAATGTTAATGGCACTGATAAGTTTATCATTCAATTGGTTGATTTCAATATCCTTAGAGACAAGGCCCTCCGTAATATCATCGAGAACTATTTCTGTGGAGTCTAAGAATTTCCCCATTAGTTCTCCTTGAGACTTGCCTGAAAGGATACCCACTGCTGCAAGACATTTCGCTTTTTCAATCACATTAGCAGAACCTTCTAATATGATTAAGTCAATATCATCTAGGACAGTTTGTCGAAGAAATATACATTCCTTTGCACCTTGGGTAACCTTTTTTGCATACGTGTTAGCAATTTCCTCATGTAAGCAACATTCATTCACTGCTGATAAGAGTTTTGAATCAATATATTTGATAGCGACTAAGTCTTTATTGATATTAAGAGGATCGAAATCAGATGAATTGGTAGCAAGGATAAGAGTCCCCACAGCGATGGACCCTGCAGCATGAAATGCATCACATTTTTCTAAACTACTCCATATTTTTGAACTGTCCGGGCATTCAAATTCACTGTGACTTATTGAGTGGTGTCTGATTGTAACTGTATTGAGAGTAGTTCCTGAAGAACTAGTAGTAGAATCTGACGTAGTCCCTCGTGTCAAATTGGGCTTGGGAACTATTGGCATAGCAGCAGCTGCAGAGGCAGTAGTAGTAGCAGAACTACCAGAATCACCGTTAGCTTTACTCGATAATAAATGAGATGTCTTCTCCACTAAATCTGTACTATAATATGCTAAACCACGCATTACTGGCTGGTCTTGATTTGCTACAACATGCTCTACATCTTTTTCCTTTGAGCTGGTAGTATCATAATTTATGCCCCCAAGACGACCGACGATTGCATCAGAGCATCCTCTCATTGCACTGATAGCATCTGCAGACTGAATGAAATCATGATACCTAGAACCAACCTAAAATCATCATGAAAAATATATATACGTTCAGCCAACCATGTTCATAACGTTTAACAGCGCATACATAGATACATACATACATACAATAGCATTAAAAGAAAAAAATTAATAAATGAAAAAAATCAATAAATGAAAAAAAAAAAAAGAAGTTAACCGACAACAGGAGAACAAAATTAAAAAGTAATAACAAATAATGAATCCACATAACAAATGATAGTTTACCATGCTACGTAATTCTGCTTGCTTGCCATCAGCATCAGATGCAAGAGAGTGAACAAGCTTTCTAAGTTCAGGGATTGTACGAGTCTTAAGAAGATCATCTGCACTTGTCATGACACTCATTATGCTTGGAGTAGCAAGTAGCTAGCTGTTTAGTTGGAAACTATGAAGAACGATTGAATCCCAAATACAAAGATGGAGTACTCGAAGTGGCTGACTGATATCCTCCCTTCAAATGTTTTCCGACCGAAAAATAGGCGAGAAATTGCAATACAGGGAAGAGGGAAATGGAACAAATACAAAAAGGTCAAGAGACCTTATGCAAGTCACTTTGTTCGTATTAGGTGGGGTAAGATTTCCTTGCTCCAATAGGGTAGTAGAGTTGTATGACACGCAGTAGTTGGTACTTGCTAACAATTTACCTTCCTCTTCTTGTGGTAGGTAATGGATAGGTATCTCTTTGCTTGATGACCTAATAAGGTCTAACCCAAGAAGTATGAAGTTTTTAGTATGTGTGTATGACCTATAATCTATAATAATTATAAGTCAGCAGCCAGCAGCAGTAGCAGCAACTAGAGTGCTACTGTGCTACTGCTGCTGCTGCTGGCTGCTAAACTATTCTTCTATTCTTCTATTCTACTACTATTCTTCCTCCTTGCAAATTCCAAAAAAATGTAATAGCGGCAAAAGGAAGACAGCAGAAGAGGTTGGAGGTTGGAGGTGATGAGTGAGAAAAAAAGCTGTGCTGACAACAGCAGCAGCCGCAGCTGCCAGAAAACACCGCAAAATGTAAGCGAAGAATACATTATTCAACCACTACTCATAAGTGCCTGCCAAGTAGGTAGTATCAGTGTGAGAGTTCTGTTGTTCACTGACATTAGGAAAAGACCAATAGAGGGAAGAAGAGTAGGGGATACGATTACTCAAGATTATGAAAAGTCGTAGTCTAATTAGCATGGAACATATTTTCAGGCGAAAGTCTGCTGTCTTTACTGCATCTTCAGTTTACTTGCAGAGATGTTCTTATGATGGTAATCGAGTTATGTTGCGTGCCTCTTTGTCATCTTCATCATCGCCATCGTCGGTATCAGGGGGAAAAGGGGAAAAAAGATCAAAGAGTAGCCGCCTTGTATTATATAGTCAATTAGCGAAATTTCGGTTGTCGTCACTAGTGGTAATGACTTCAGGAGCTGGCTATGCGTGTTATGGGGCCGCTATTGATCCTATTACTTTCAGTGCATGTACAATTGGTACAGCACTCTGCGCGGGGTCTGCAAATGCATTTAATCAGGTAGGATTTTGTTTCTCTGCTGTTTTATTTTTATTTCTTTCCCTCGTTTTTATGAGTACATTGATACATACAAATGTGTATATGTTCTCGCTTCTTACGTTTGGTCATTTGTCATGATCATGATGTTCTTTCGCATGTATCAATAGATTTTCGAACGGCATTATGATGCTCTTATGAAGAGAACACATGCTAGACCTATACCCAGTGGGAAATTACCAGTATCAGAGGCAACTGTAGTAGGGGGTGCCATGGGAGTGGGGGGTGTTGGTATCCTGTATGGGCTAACTAATCCCATGGTTGCAGCACTGGTAGTTTATTCTTGATGATTTATTTCTTTATTTGTTAATTTGTTTACATTCTTGTATACTATATGTACAACTCTTTTTTTCTTTGCTTGTAATTAGCAATCTTCATAATGAATTTTATTTGGACAAAACATATCTAATAAAACTACGAATTATTAATTGATTGTAATCTATTCATCACAGGGAGCTGGCAACATTCTATTATACTCGGGGCTATACACATATTCTAAACGAAAGACTGAGTTGAATACATGGATAGGTAGTGTAGTTGGTGCTGTACCGCCAGTCATGGGATGGGCAGCAGCTAGTGGTGGAAACATTCTTGCTGCAGATCCTCTCATGCTAGCTTCTATGCTTTTTTTGTGGCAGTTTCCACACTTTTTTGCTCTGTCATGGATGCATCGTGAAGACTATGCCAGAGGAGGCTTTCAAATGGTAGGAGTAAATGATCCCACTGGTAGCAGATCTAGCAAGCTCATCTCCAGATATTCCATATATTTAGCGGCTCTACCACTGATCGCCACTGGAGCTGGTTTGACGTCATCCATGTTTGCATTGGAAGGGACCGCTGCGAATGCATACCTTCTTTACACTGCACATAAATTCAAACAAGGTATCATCCCAATACCTTTATACTAATAAATTGATTTTCATTATTATCCATTTTGGTAATAATACATTCGACGAAATAATATGAATGATTCATGATATTCTGATTCTTCTTCTTTTTATATCAAACATACAGATCATTCAAATGCAAATGCGAGGAAAGTATTTTTATGCTCTCTTTGGTACCTTCCACTTTTACTTGCTGCATATGTATTTCATTCGAAGAACTGGCAATGGAATGAGGAAGATATGGAGCAAGTCAATCAAGTGGAATCAGATGAGGACAAAGTAAAAATTGCAAAGGCTGTCATTGCTGCTAAGCAAGTTGGTAAAGGTTTTTGTATGCATGAAGTTTTAGCAAACAAGGCAAGTGAAGAAGGAAACGACAACCCTTTGTGTCCACCTGTCGTAATAAAAGATATTAAAGAGGGGAAAATGGAAGTTGAAGTAGGCGACAGGAATAAGGATAATAATTTAGCGTCAATAGCCGCTAGAAGTGAAAGTAGCAGTCACTGTACTGGAAATTCCAATGTTTCATCTACGGCAACAGTTACTACTGTAGAGACTCAACAAAAGTAGATAGAAGTAGATAGATAGATAGATAGATAGATAGATAGATACTTCTACTTCTACTTCTACTTCTAGATAGATAGATACATTTGGAATATTCTACTAACCGATATCTTAGTACTGTTAAAATACCCATTGGTGATCGGTGTTGTCCTGTAATTGAACCAATATCTAACAAAACTACGAATTCCAGGAGTGACCTGTCTATTCCTGATTGCATCAATTCGCGTTTTTGTTAGATGTTGGTTCAATTAATGTGCAGGTTCGATTTTTGTGCAGACTGGAGTTCCTATCCTATTCTATTCTGCTGACATCCAAACAGAGTAGACAGCAGAGCTGGGCGAAAAACCTCGGTCATCATCATGTGTCATGCATGTTGAATGTGGCCGTTGCAGGTTGAGTAACTACCTCAAGCCCTTGCACTTTTCTAGATCCCCTTCAATATCTCTATAGATGGTTATGACTGTCATACTAGGTACATCTTCGATCATCCGTTTGGGTACAAAGAGTAGGAACAACGCCGGTCTTATCTTGAAGTTCCTATTTGTATTCTCCATATTTATCGATATCCACAGTTTCGTTCCTTCTGTTGCAAAAAGATATGCGATTTCGCCTTCCTTTTTGATGGGCCTAGATCCTCTATTATCACGATTCTTTCCTCGTGATTTCAAAAACATACCTTACGGTTATGGGACTGGAACAGACGAGACACTCAATATTGAATACGAGAACCGTCGCCTCGACTATCTACAGGTAGAATTGCAGACATGTTTAAAAGAAGTAGTTCGGTCTAAGCAAAGACCCATGTTCACAACCGCTCTCAATGCAGGGGATTGCGTTATTATTGATGCAATTCATAAAGCTGGCGTGCTCAACAAGATTCCCATTATTTTTGTTGACACATATAATCTTTTCCCTGAAACATTGTCATTTCTGAGGGAGGTAGAAAATCATTACGGTTTTAAGGCTAAAACATATGCTGCGGCGGGATGTACCGATCAAAATGATTATTACGACAAGTATGGTCGTGATTACTGGACGAAAGATATTGATGAATATGACAAATTATGTAAAGTAGAACCAATGGATCGTGCGTTATCGGAGGCAAATAGTGACGGTTGGATCAATGGTCGTAGAAGAGATCATGGTTTTGAAAGAGCAGCACTTTCTGTATGGGAAAATAAGAAGGTCAATCCTCTAGCTATGTGGACTTTCGAGGATTGCTGGGCCTACTGCAGGCGCCATAAAGTACCATACCATCCTCTTCATGACGTTGGATTTCCATCCCTTGGTAGATCTACCATTTTTGTGTTCGTGATATCCTACGTATGCTTTTTCTATTTTTTTCCTAACAGGAATCTGTTCCCAATATCAATTAATAGGTGACATGCATAGTACTGTCAAAGTGGACCCTACAATTTGGTTCACTTACGGTGGAGAAAGATCTGGAAGATTCCAGAATCTACTTAATAAAGACGGCTCTTCGAAGAGAGAATGTGGCATTCACACAGAGATTAAAGCAGATGACATCTCAACGAAACAGTGAATTTTCCACTCCTTTCACTCTTTTGTATGTCTTTTCATCAATAGTCAATAGAGTTGACAGAACACTCAATAAGGTTTTTGATGTATTTACCTAGGGGCTGATATTTTGTACACAGACACCTTCTCACACAACTAGATAAACCCACTACTCAATTTTTGAAGGAAAAAATTCGGAGGAGATCCGGTGGGGCCACTCCTACTGGTGGGGCCACTCCTACCGGTGGCTGTAATCATGTGATCAGTGATCAGCAGCAAAAATTAAAAGTAGTAAAATCCAACGGTTTCGCTAAGTGTACTTGAATGCTCACACATCTCTCTATTCTTTATCTTTATATACAGCAGATCAAAATTTCTAAGTGAAGTATACAAGTAATATGTAATATTGTAATATTGTAATAATGTAGCAAAAATTGAAATAGCGTTTGTTAATATTAAGAAGCACTTCCTCCATGCAAAGCAAATTAGATGGCGGCGGCCGGCCTTTTTTTCGCAAAAAAATAGTTACATGTTACATGGTGTTAGTGTTAAGTGTTACATGTTACATGTTGAATTCTTGAATATTAATTACCTCTACCTCTATCTTCTAAAGTATATATGTAGAGATAGAAATACGCACTTCTATATACGTGTGCAAGTACAGAGTACAGTATTTGCTACCTATACCTAGTTGCTAGGCATTTGCTACCATCTATCATCTAACTCTAACCAACTACTGTCGCCGGTGCAGCTACTAGCTACTAGCGCTGGTATCTAATGGATATCTAGAGTTACGTTGAAGGTGTACAGTCGAATATACGGCGCAAGTAGCAGCTATGTTCCACTCTGTGAAAAGATTGCAGTACTACCACTACCACTACCCACTACCACTACCACCTACCACCATCATAATTGTGAGCGTATAATTGAATAAGATGATTTTACGGCTGCACCATATTTTTACGCTGTTTGCTCATACATTTTGTATTATGTTAGAGGTTACTTGCTGAACCATGAAGTGTATGGGTGTATATTTATGTTGTGTAGGTCTGTAGGCTGTAGGTGTACAGTACATAGGTCAGGAGCGAATTTCATGGTTCTGTAGCAGGTAGGTAGTCCAATGGGCAGAGGTAGACTCCAAGTAGTACAAACAGTACTCTATAGAATATGGTAGGGGGTACATGTAAATTTTAGATGCAAATATTTAGTCGCAGGGGAAGTACCCAGAAGCGAAGCACCTTCTAAAGTTTGGTCAGCATCAATCATTTATAAGAATTTCCAATTTTTTTTGTTCTCTTCATTTTTTGCCACCTTCTTTCGCTGCTATGCTCACGCTCTATTACTCACTCCATCATACATACATACATAGTATGATTTCAAATTGTTACCTACAGTGGCGATAGATGATTCAAGCTCTTCGAGTCGGCGGCACAAGATTGTGAAAGATTAACGAATACAAGATACTCTCTTAAACTTGCTTTATTTTTTATGGACGGCCTAGGGGATGATGATCTTCTGAAGATGATGGATCAATTTGAGAAGAAACAGGCGACTCCAGAAAAGGAAACAACACAATCGCTTCACACATCTCCATCTTCTAAGGCAGCACTGGAGACTTTCAACTCGTCAGATGATGCATGGGTTAAACTTGCTACTTTATCTGAAGAAAAAAAATCCATCCCATCAACATTATCGTCATCAGATCAAGCGTCATTGGCATGGAATTCTCCCGAGAAGGAATGGATACGCCTGAGTGAGAACATAGGAGGAGATCATGCGACTACCACCACTACTACTGCTGCTATCGTTAAAACTTCTCTTCCAGATCTAAAAGAAGGGGGAATAGATGGAAAGAATCATAATGATCATAATACAAGTCTTACCACTTCAAAACTTAAAGAATATTATGGTTACAATGAATTCCGTCCACAACAAAAAGAGGTCGTAGAGTCCATTATGAGTGGTTATGATGTTGCTGTTTATTGGAGTACAGGATCAGGCAAATCTTTATGTTATCAATTACCTGCATTAATTACAAATACGATTAGTATCATTATTTCACCCATGGTCTCGTTGATGGAAGATCAAGTCAGAACATTCAATATAACTGTTGGAGGTGGAAAAGAACTAGCTGTACTTCTTGGCACTGGTCAAACAGACCCATATAAAGAGAAAAAAGCATTTGAAGGATATTATAAATTGATTTATTTAACACCAGAAAAACTAGATTTTGTCAAAGATGATTTGGTAAGATTACATCACTCTCACTCTTCCTCTTCCTCCATTGGATTGCTGGCAGTTGACGAAGCTCATTGTGCTAGCCAATGGGGTAATGATTTCCGTCCTGATTATGCCAAAATAGGCGAAAGATTCAGAAAAATTCAAGGCCTTTCTAATATTCCTATCATGGCACTTACCGCTACTTCCACTGATATCATACGCGAGGATATACATAGAAAGCTATGTTTGAACATTCAACGTATGAAAACATTCACAAAAAGTGTTGATCGACCTAATTTAAAGCTATCTGTGTATACATTGACGGCCGCACTAAGTAATTATAAGGAAAATTTAAGTATGTTTTTGAATAAATGGTCTCATAGTGCTGCAACAGAAAGAGGTAGTACTATCATATATGCTGCGGCTACAAATACTGTAGATCAATTAGTCGAGTACTTACAAGAAAAACTTGTTAGCATTGATCCATATTGTTTAGTAGCAGGTTATCATGCTAAAATGTCTATACAATCAAGAAAAGCAAATCATGAAGCCTTCTTAACAGGAAAATGTAAAATTATTGTTGCAACAGTTGCCTTTGGTATGGGTATTGACAAATCAGATATCAGACGCGTCATCTTATATGGTCCACCAAAAGATATGGAGTTATATTATCAACAAGTTGGTCGGGCTGGTCGGGATGGTCGTAGTTCTGAATGTATATTATTATATTCAGAGAAAGATATGAAAAATTTTGGTAGTGATTTCTATATGCAAAATAAGGATGAAGCTGGAAGGCAACGGGCATTAGAATCACTGAAAAAAGTACGATCGTATGCTAATAATACAAGTGAATGTCGACGATGTCTTGTCATGCGTCATTTTGAGGAGACTCCATCATTTACTTCATGTGATAATTGTGATAATTGTCTTATGAAAGGTGACACTGAATTAGAAGCGGATTATACTGTCCTTGCTCGTGTTGTTTTCTTGAAGACACCCTTAGCCCCTAATTTTATTCTTCAGAGTAGATTGATAGAAGAAACATGTAAGTATATAAAAAGCGATGTGAACACACACAAGGAACTCATGGATTTGAAAAAGAATAGATCTAAAGCATTTTTAACGAAATTTATGAAAGACATTCTTCTTCGATTGTTGGGGAAGGGATATCTCGAGTTCAATTCTCGTACAACACAAAATAAAACAACAAATTTCAATACAACTTACTCTATAATTTCATTGACCAAGAGTGGTGACGTGGCGAAACGACAGAATAATCCAATAATATTACGAGTACCTGAAATCTTTGTAGCAGAAGTAGAAAAGAAAAAAGCTGAACGTCTTGCTAAGCAACAGGAGCTAGCAGCTGAGGGTATTGTCTTCAAAGTAAATCTCAATAGTGAGAATGGTAATAGTAAGAATGGTGATGATGAAGCTGTTGATCAAGTGACACAGGAAGCTTATAAATGGATGAAACATATTCAGATGTTACGAAACTCATCAATTGAAGCACTACAGATAAAAGCGCAAAAGAAAGGACAATATTTGGAAAGAATATTTCAATGGAGAGATACGACTGCACAGATGTTAAAACTGGCACCTGAACATCTTATGAAAGAGGCATTGATATATAAAATAGCATATAGTAGTGCTACATCAGTAGAAGCACTTTCAAGTTGTGGATTAAGAATATCTCAAAATGAGATTGAAAACTTGTCGAATAATCTTGAGGCTTGGTTGATTGAACTTCACATAAAGGAAGAGACTGAGTCACACAATACAATGAATGATGCTAGCTCTATGAACAATCAAGATGATCAAATCATTTTTGAGGAAGGGAATATTGAGCCAGTCGTTACGACTAAAGAATATATAATTAAAACAGGTAAAAAGCCACCCTCTTGGTTAGAGAGCTTTGCAAAATTTGACAAAGACAAACGTTCCATTGAAGCAATAGCCACGGAAAGAGGTATACTTTCATCTACAATCATAGGGCATATTTTAGATGCGTTTGAACATGGTTGTGCTGTCGATTTTGTTCGTCTTCATAGAGAAAATATGAAGCTAGGCAATTTAGGGCGACCATTACCAACCTTTGCCATATGTAAAAAATTTGAAGAAGTTCAAAATAATCTCAATTTCAATATCGAGCAAGTATGTAAGGAATATAGCTGTAAGAAGTCAATTCTTGAGAATGTGGGAGTAGAAGGTCTTAATGAGGTTTTGAGTGCTAAGCATGATGAACTTACTCCTGCTCAAAGTACACTCAAAAATATTTGGTACGGTTACATGAATTGGTGGACTGTGCTGAAGGCGACTAAATTATACGACAAACTATTGCAAAAAAGTATAGAGAGAGCACATACTCGGACTCAGATGACGGTAGCAGCACCAGTATCAGCGTCTATGAATATGAGTTCTCCTAGTGCTGGAATTTCCTGGTCATTCGATGATGATCAATTTCTCTGGACAAATCAATCACGGCCTATGAAAGATCTATCAGATCATTTTAATAGGACTGTTGGCGCTATAAGATCAAGATTAGGTCACCTTCGAAATCCTAATCATAGTGCATATAAGAGGTTGTCGTCTTTTGCCACACAACAGGCGGGACAGAATCAAGACACCGAGAATACAAGAAATGCTATTGTTTTAGATTTTGATTCCCCTTCCTCAAAGCGACAAAGAAGTGATGATCAGCAACCATTGTGAGTACCTGCTTCAACAGTGACATCAAACAGTTTTAGATACCTAGAAATTGGAAGTAGTAGTAATGGAGATTGTCAAAAAAGCTGAAATAAAGTTTGGAATGGAAACCGTATCATGGTACCTGGCCAGAGCTAACGCAGAGCTGATAGAGGCTTATGAAATGATCGATATGATCACATATAGAAGTCTGCGTTTCTTGCATCGATGACGCTTTTTCCCAGTTCTATATGTGATCATATCGATCATTTCATAAGCCTCTATCAGCTCATTAGCTCTGCGTTAGCTCTGGCCAGGTACCCTGATACGGTTTCAATTCTATCCTCTTTATTTCAGCTTTTTTGACAATCTTCACCACTACTACGAACTACGAAGTACTACTTTATTGTAATATTAATAAATATGAATATATAATATATGTTATACTTCTAGTTTATATACTTTATAATATAGTAATACCTAGTACTAGTCTAGTACTAGCTACCTACTATAAGTAGTACTAGACTAGTCCTACGTCCTAGTGTCCTAGTCCTACCTCTACCTACCTAGTCTAGTCTACAAATACAAACTACAAACTAGAACTAGAACTAGAAGTAGAAGTAGGAGTAGGAGTAGTCTACAAGCTACAAGCTACAAGCTACAAGCTACAAGTACAAATACATAGTGTACTTCCTCCGGCCCATATGTCGGGGCACAGACATATGGGATATGGGCCGGAGGAAGAAGTAGTAGGTAGTAGCTACTAGCTACTAGCTACTAGCTACTAGTACTAGCTACTAGCTACTAGTAGTACTAGTACTACCTAGTACTTCGAAGTAGTAGTAGCTAGTAGTAGTAGTTGTAGTTTGTAGTTTAGTACTTCTACCTAGTAGTAGTAGTAGGTAGTAGTAGTAGTAGGTAGTAGGTAGTAGTAGTAGTAGTAGGTAGTAGTAGTAGTAGTAGTGTTAGAGTGTTAGTGTTAGCAGTAGTAGGTAGGTATCAGTTGGTCGACACACTACCGGACGGTACCAGCCATAGCTAAAAATAAGACATGATGCATAGCTACTTGAAGGCTGTAGATGCTGCCGAACAATGCACACACACATACTTGTACATACATAAAGACTAGTACCTAGAAGTACATATTTATGTACCTAGGTAACACACACCAACAACATGTAATAGCAAGATGAAACTTACATGCATACATACATACATACACACACACATACACACAAACAAACACACAAACAAACACACAAACAAACACACAGAAAGATGGACGAATATTCCCCTCTCATCTCTCATCATTTACTTACCTACGTATCAGGCCACAGACAATGATGAAAGGACACTAGAAGTAGGCAGGTATGCACCTCGTATACATGATGATGCAATTCGATAGACACGCAGTTAGAATCAAACCTCATGAAGCATTTATACTTACATCTACGAATCATTTCGATGTTTTGTGCATGGGTCTATGAGAACGATGATTATTGCCTGCTGCCCTACCTGCGGACGATTTTTGTTTTCCTGCTGTTTGTCGGATTATGCCATCATGTTGCCTTTTACTAATGACTTTTTGTAGTTTGACATTTCTACTATAAAGATTAAAGATCATTAAAAACCCTAAGATAACGATCACCATGACGATGTATATAGGTACGCCTGGTAATTTGTTCTTTTTCTTGGATTTCTTTGTGCTCCCTCTATTCGTAGAGATACTATCATCATCATCATCATCATTATCATCATTATCATCATCATTATTATCATCATATTTATTATCAGTATTGTCCTCTCCAGCACACTGTCTTGCAATAGACTCATGCATATCAATACTATGGTCATATGCAGCAGCATCCCATGGATAGCAGTTCCATCGATCAGCAACATCTTCGCCAGCAAGATATAAGATATCACTGCTTAGCTCTGCCTTTTTTTCTTTTAGTTTGTTATGTACTACAGCAACAGCTACTTCCTTTGGTTTATTTGTTTTCACTAATTCCTCTACACAGTATTTGAGAGTTGTTCTAGTGTCATCAACCTCGTCTACAATCAAAACACGCCCTCCTCTGACTTTTGACCCTACACCCGTTTCATCAAACCATTGGATCTACACATAACAAATCAATCAATCAATCAATCAATCAATCAATCAATTATTTTCAGTACATATTTTTGTTAGATACTCACACGATGAGGATTTAAATTTCATATGATGTGAACGAAAATGTTATGATAACTGATTTCAGTGACGTGACAGAAATAAGAATAAAAAGAGAGGACTAAACAAAAGATTTAATAATTTATCTTATTCTATCAACCTTTTTCACTTCTCGATTTGCTGTATTTGTGCTATCATCGTATAGCTCTAATGTAATAGCCAAAATTGGAATTTTCAACTCGGTTCTCAACATTCTTGCAGGGATATACCCTCCTATATCATCGATTATTGTTCAACCAAGCACAAGAAGAAAAGGAAGTTTATCAACCAAATGTAAATAGATAAATTCATATTCATTTTGGTAATCACATTAAAAGATACTTACCTCCACCAATAGCTAGTATGACATCTGGTTGGAACTCTTTGATTCTTGGCACAAGAGAACAGATCGTCTTATGAATCTGTCCATACGAAAAGTAAAC
>JACLAD010003884.1_pt1 | contig 15816 bp, 12 predicted proteins | sample 8027901 | NCBI WGS metagenome assembly JACLAD01 (sample SAMN15725071, study PRJNA655200) | protist metagenome | isolation source: fluorescence activated cell sorting (FACS) single amplified genomes of... | place: Spain: Blaines Bay Microbial Observatory, Mediterranean Sea | collected 2016-07-05 | reverse complement strand
CCGACTGGTGCCATAACGAATAGAGTCAGGATGAGCGCAGTGAGGACATTGCATCGTGAGTTCTCCAAATCTCCGAAATTACTTCATTTGTATAAACGACGCAACTGCGCCAACCCAAATTAACGAACATAAAACCGCGATGTTCATGAATGTTACCGACATGGAAGCTTTACAAGCACTGATGACAAGCCCCGAGATGAAAGAGTGGGACAAAGCGAACAACTGTGTTGATATTGTCTACTCTCTTGAGAAAATAACCTAAATTCTATAATTATCTTGAATCCGTTCAGATAGGATCTCAACTCCCATTTTCGCATCACCTCAACATCTAGAAAATCCTCTGATTTGATGAAAGACTTTTGCATTGCTCCAGAAGATTGACTTCGGTGTTCAGCTAAATATAATCCCCCTCTTTTTTCAGATAGAGCATTAAACTAGTTAACAGGGTTTTCTTGGATGTTGTGTTTCAGAAGTGCTGATCGTACTTGTGGATTTGGTGGGAAAATTTCAGTTTTGCCAACCAAGTATTGATTGGTCTCAACTACTGAATTTTCACTGATAAGGTAATTTCATGAACCTACTGCAATTCACCTTTGTCATGTCAGTTCATTCCCCAATTGCGGAGCAGTAACGGCGACCATTATTTGTATCAATAGTCTCCACGCAGTTTCTGGGTCCTATTCAGCCAATCAGCCTTGATCTTCTTTCCCAATCTGACCCTCCAAATTGAATAATGAAGTATCCTCTAGCGCCTCTCCAACTCGTCTCCGCACACTGATCAACTTTTTAGTCCTTTCCGAGTCAACTGAATAATTTCCAAAATAATGTTACTAAACACCCCAAGATTCTCGTGCTTTTTCAATTTCTATATTCTTACCTTCTTTGTCTGCTTTCAACCAATCTCTGTGTGCAATAGGATTTTCACCAATCCAACGATTATCAATAGAATCAGATTCAGGTTGAAATCTAACATCACATGTAAAGCGTACCTTATTAGAGTTATTTCTTAAAGAACCATGAAAGGTGTAAATATTAACTATTAATACATCTCCTGGATCATAATCTCCAACTAACCAATTTGTTTTTGTAAGTCTGCTTAATTCGGAATAATTATTCGTAAACCATCCACCTTTAATCAAATCTTTATCAACATCCATTCTCCCATAAGTATCTCTTATTTTTTTAAGATTTGGGTGGTTATGTGATTTATCTAAAACAACCATGGGCCCATTATCTTTAGTTACCTTACCAACTGGAATCCACATAGTAAGTAGGTTTTTAGAACCACGCCCCATATAAACAACATCCATATGGGCTTCTGTACCATAATTATTTTTACCAACGGATCTGACCCATTTATAATCATAGGTTCTCGCAGGCTCGTCAAAAAGTTTTGCAAAGAAATCAAAACTATTCGGATGTTCTAAGATTTTGATAAATTCGGGATGATGAGTTATCTCTTTTTTCCCTCCAAAAAAACATGATCCATTCTCACTTTTTGGTTCTTCAATAGTTGAATCATCTGTAAATAATTTTTGGTTGTTTAAATATTCATAAAATATTTTTCTAGCATTTAGTATCTCACTTTGAGGAATTAGTTGTCTTAGACATAAATACCCATCAGTGTTTAACCGTTTACATAATAATGATATATCTTCATTGGGATAAGAACTTTTAATTTCTCCTAAGATATTATTAAAATCGACTTTTTCTTCACCTAATTGATAAACCATTTTTTCTTCTCTAAATCGATTATTAGGTCTGCATCAAAATTTATTTGATTGCACCCGCCGTAATACCTGAAATGAAGTAGCGTTGCAATAGGACAAAGAGGACTAGCATCGGCAATGTGAGTGTGGCGGCTCCCGCCATTACCGCCCCCCATGAAACATCTGTAAGACCAATTAGACTACCCAGTGCAACAGGCCCGGTCATCATGTCTGCTTGCGTGTTGATTAAAAGTGGCCAGAGGTAATTATTCCAAGAAGCCAGGAAAAGGATGATGCTCAGGGCTGCAATTGTCGGTTGGGCAATCGGCAGCGCCACGAAGAAAAAGATCTTCCATTCACTGGCACCATCAAGGCGTGCGGCATCAAACAATTCGTTGGGCATCATCTTGAAGGCCTGTCGCATGAAAAGCACCCCGATTGAATTGAAAAGCGGTGGTACAATCAGCGCAAACCAGGTGTTTGCCAATCCGAAATCCCTAGCAACCATCACAAATTGAGGAATGACAACGACGAAATAAGGCAACGCCATGGTACCCAAAACGAGAAAGGTAACAATCCTGCGACCAAAGAAGATATACCGCGCGAGAGCCCAGCCAGCCATAGAAGTTAGAAAAACCGACAAAACCATATATACGGCTGCGACTACGAAGGAATTAATCACTGTGCGGATGAAAGCGGTTTCTTCCTGCAGAATAGAAAGATTATTGACAAATCGCGATGATGGTATGAGGTTGATCCCGGGTTCAAAGATTCCTGAATCTGGAAAGGTCGAGTAAACCATCATGATCCAGAGTGGGAAAAGCCAGATCAGGGCGAGTGGCACCATTACCATGTGAAGCACGAAACTGTCGCGTAGTCTTGTCGCTGAAATATGTGCCATCAACGTTCCCTCCCAAGCCACAGATTAAGAAGTGAGAACGATACCGCCATAATAGTGAGTGTGTACGCAATCGCCGAAGCATAGCCGAAATTGAAGGCAGCAAAGCCTTGACGATAGATGAAAATACCAAGTGTCTCGGTTGCGCCCCCCGGACCACCACGGTTGGTGATCAGGAAAGGTTCAGTAAATAGTTGCAGACTGCCTATTATTGACAAAACTATGCAGAATATGACTACGGGTTTCAGCAACGGCAACGTAATGAAGAAAAACTGTTTGGTTTTGGAAGCTCCATCAAGCAGCGCAGCTTCATAGATATCGCCCGGTATCGACTGCAATCCGGACAGGATAATGATTGCGTTGTATCCTACCCATCGCCAAGTTATCGCCATGATAATTACAGCCATTGCAGCGTTTGGATCCGAAAACCAAGCAATCCGGTCTATGCCGATACCATTGAGCATCTTGTTGACGATCCCGAAATCGGCATTGAATATAAGCCAGAACACGGCTGCGTAGGCAACTTCACTCACTACAACCGGCGCAAAGAATGCGAAACGCATAATTCCTTTAGCTCGCAATAACGGAGAATTCAGCATCACCGCTAAAAGCAACGCCAAAACAATCATGATTGGCACCTGAACTCCCATGATAATCAGGGAGTTCTTCAGAGCGTTCGCAAATGCTGGATCGATCGAAAGGCGACCCCAATTGGCTGAAAGATCAAAAACGGAAGGACGAATGCGGGTGTTTTGAAAAGACAATGATAGTGAGTGGAGGATTGGCCAGATCCAAAAGGCGCAAAAGACTAAAAGAAACGGTGTTAAAAAGAAATACGCATTTATGTTTCGATCTCTCACTCTCACCGTTTCATTCCTTCAATCAGTTTTATTATCAGACCCCCTTATTGTACCTGAAAAGCGGAGGGAAATATCCATAATGTGAAAATTATTTGACGGGTAAACCGGTGGCGATAGAAATCTGTTGGGCAGCAGCATCTAGGGCTTCCTGCGCACTCTCGTATTTGCCATTTAGGTAGTCTAACTGAACTGGGACAAGCACACCCATCGTGTCTCCCCTAAAGGGTGTACCGACCTCCGGATTGACGTCTGGCAAGGTGGCAAGTGTATCGACCCAAATCTTCTGACCAGCCCAGAATTCTTGAGGCTGTTGTACATATGGATTATTGAGCGCGTTGATTAATGAAGGTACCAAACCGTATTCGCGCATACTCGTGATCTGACCTTCTACCGAGCCAACTGCGTGCATCATGTAGGCAAAGGCGGCATCCTTGTTTTTTGAACTAGCTGGGATTGCGAGTGCAGAGCCACCCCAATTGGCTGCCCGCTTGCCTCCAGGCTTCACGCTTGGCATGCGATAAACACCCCATTTGCCTGATTGCTCCGGTGGTACATTACCTCTGATCGTCCCTTCGTACCAGCCACCAAACATATGTGTGGCTACTTTGCTAGCTGCTGCCGACTGTATTTTAGTGCCCCAGTCAGCTGCTGTCAGGATTTTTTTATCAAACATTTTCTTAACCACATCAAGGGCTTCGGCGCATTTCGGTGATGAAACAGTTATGCTGCTTGCATCATCTTCAAAGACTGTACAGCCATTTTCATTGCCGATCATCAACATAAATTCGACAGCACCGTTAATGTCAGCCTGCGTCATGACTACGCCCGGGTTGGCTTTGCTTATTTTCTCGCCTGCATCAATGAAATCGTCCCAAGTCTTGATTGTTGCGGGATCGATGGCTGCCTTTTCATAAAGATCGCGACGGTAGAACATCACGACCGGTCCGGAATCCCATGGCATGGCATAAGCCTTGTCACCGACTTCCAGTTCGACCCGTTTGAAATCTGGGAAGCCTTTCGATATCTCTTCTGTGTAGCCGAGTTCGCGCAGATTTGTAGTGCAGTCGGGGAATCGCGACCAGAAAATTTCAGCTTCGGCGTTTTCTATAGAAATCACATCAGGAAGCCCACCGCCACCTGCCGCACATGCTGCTAATTGGCGGTCGAAGACTTGTTGATTGCCAATCATCTCGACAACAACCTCAACATTAGGGTGCTTTGCATTGAATCCAGGTACATTGGCCTCAAGCGATTTAGCACCGATATTCCAACTCCAGACAGTTATCTTTCCCGAAAGTTCCTTTGCCAGTGCGTTCATGGGTACGGCTATTGCCATTGTTGACAATGCTATGCCTAGAAACATATTAATGGATTTTTTCATTACATTATCCTTTCGATTGGATCAATCATAATTCAGGCTCAGATACTCACAAAAAATTGTGCCTGTGAGTCCACAAAATCAAACCTCCTCAGCCTTCCTGAAAGATGTCAAACAAAAAAATTCTATCAGACAAAACCTTGGGGTACTCCTAATTACCACAAAATTATGGCTTCAATAAGCGCTATGTAAACGCTTACACGGCAAATCAATTAACCAAATATTAATTTTGATGCAAGCGCTTTCATAGACTAGTATTTTGGAAAAAATTGGCTTTATATTATTAACCCTTTGAATTGATGGATTTTCTTCAGGAAAGAAAAATTTGAATTCCAACAAAAAAGAGTCGAACAATAGCACAGAGAAACTCGCGACTCTCGCTGATGTAGCTGAACAGGCTCAGGTTTCGACTGCGACGGTCTCACGTTGTCTGAATAGTCCAGATCTAGTCGATCCCAACACCAGAGAACGGATTTTCAAAGCTATTGATGCTCTGTACTACACACCAAATTTTGGTGCCAGGGCCATGGCGGCACGTAGAACTCAGACAGTTGGTGCAGTGATTCCTACGATGGAGAACTCGATATTTGCCAAAGGCATCCAAGCTTTTCAGGAAGAGCTAAGCAACCATGGCTTTACCTTATTGGTAGCCAGTTCTTCTTATAAACCAGTAAGAGAAGAAGAGCAGATCAAAAACCTGATTGCTCGAGGTGCGGAAGGATTATTGCTGATTGGTTACGACCGCAATCCTGTAATTTATGAGTTTTTGAGAAATCGTAAAATTCCAGTTCTGGTAACATGGGCTTTCGATCCATCTGAATCTCGCCCAGCTATTGGCTTCAATAACGTCGAAGCCATGAATAACTTGACCAAAAAGATATTAGAGCTTGGCCATCGAAAAATTGGCTTCATCACAGCCTCACTAAAAAATAATGATCGAGCAAGGAATCGCTTGAAGGGTATTCAGGAAGCCATGAAAAATGCTGATCTGCCAGAAAGGAATCTTCAATTGATGCAGACCAACTACTCCATTGAAAATGGTTCAAAGGCTTTCGAGAAAATCATGGGTGGCAAAGAGAGACCTACCGTTGTGATCGGAGGTAATGACGTCTTAGCAGTGGGGGCTCTGAGGAAAGCCAAAGAGATGGGGTTTAGAATTCCTGATGATCTCTCTATCACAGGTTTTGATGATATCGAATTAGCACAAGTGGTGGACCCAGCACTAACCACTGTACATGTACCTCACCGTAAAATGGGTACCCGAGCTGCCCAGATTCTGGTTTCACTGATCAACGGTGAAAAATTCGAGAAAAGTGAAAAACTTCAAACCACTATTCAATTCAGAGGAACCCTTGGGCATGCTCCCCATTGAGTATCATGAGGAATGGAAAATCTGTAAAAACCCAACAAAAAACCCGACTACTGATTTACTTTTCTACTCAGAATGTTAGTTTTACTTCAAAAATCAATTGAGCAATTGAGATAACCCACTGTGTATAAATAATTACTTGGCAGGCTTCTTTGAAAGTTAAATTAAAAGTAAAAATTATCGTCGCTTTCTCTGCCCTTTTGATAACAACTGTATCGGTTATCTTCCTTTACACTCAAAAACAGGCATTCGATGGTATAAACCAAGTCACCCAAGATCTCTTCTCTGTAATCACGAAAAATGTAAGTGATGAAACAATCACCTTCCTAAACCCTGCAGTCCAAATAGCAAAAAATTTTGCTGACAATCCTGGCAAACTACAAATTTCTCTCCGAAATATTGACTCCATCCAAACTCATTTTGGAGCTCACGCCCTGAATATGCTGAAATTGCATTCACATATCTCAGGAATCTTTGTGGGAGACATACAAGGACGGTTCTTATTTGCAAAGCAAATGGAGAATGGGAAAGCTGGAATCAAAGTAATTGATCCTTCAGGTGAACTCTTACCCAAATTCCTGAACCTTCTTGAAGGAAAAGGTTTACAAGATTTAAATATCATCGGGGATCAAAATACAAGTGTCATCCAGAATAGTTTTTGGAAGCATTTTGACGCTGCGGGTGAACTCACTGAAATTAGAGTAAATAAGGATGACAACTACGATCCGAGGCTTAGACCTTGGTATCAGGGTGCCCAGAAAGCTCAGAAGATCTTCTGGTCTGACACCTACATTTTTTTTACAGCAAAGAAGCCTGGGATTACGGTTGCTGAACCATATTTTAATGCATCTGCAGAACTAATTGGTGTAGTGGGGGTCGATATAGAATTAGATAGACTCTCAGTCTTTCTTGAAGACCAAAAAGTTGGCAGAAAGGGTCTCGTCTTAATTATTGATCGAAAGGGAGAAGTTATAGCCTTTCCGAAGATCAACCTTGTGAAAATGGAGAATGATAAACTCAGGACTATTCAATACACAGATTTAGAATTGCCTTATCTTCAAAAAGCAATAAGCACTTATTTTGAAACTGGCAAAAATTCTTTTTCTGTCACTGAAAACGGGATTAACTATTTATCAGCTTTCACAACTTTTCCAGCAGAGTTCGGTAAAGATTGGCGAATTGTAATCGTTGTCCCTGAGAATGATTTTATTGGTTTTTTTAGTGAAATTCAGCAAGCCATCATGTTAATATCATTGTTTATTTTATCTTTGTCAATTGGGACAGCTTGGTGGTTATCAAACAATATTTCAAAACCAATTGAAACCATTACTCGAGAGCAAAAGAAAATTGGGAAGTTGGAACTTGATGGAGAATTCAAATTAGATTCGGCAATTAGCGAAGTTCACGATCTAAGTCAGGGAATGACGGCCATGAGGAACAGTATAAAAGCTTTTCAAGCTTATATCCCCTCGGAATTGGTACGTCAACTCATAGAGCGTGGAGAAGGAGCGAATCTTGGTGGGAATGAACGTACTTTAACCATCATGTTTATCGACATAGCCAATTTCACCACGATCTCAGAAAATTTGGATCCTGAACCCCTGATGCTTCAGTTGTCAGACTATCTAGGTATGCTGGCGGAAAAGATCAGAATCAATCATGGTACCGTTGACAAGTATCTTGGAGATGGAGTTATGGCATTTTGGGGAGCCCCAGTACCTTCAGAGCAACACGCAATGCACGCCTGCCAAGCAGCATTGAACTGCAGGAAGGGCATTCAGGAAATGAATCAGTCATGGGAGGTAAAAGGCAAGAAGCCTTTTTGGTCAAGATTTGGGATTCATACTGGTGTAACTCTGGTTGGTAATCTAGGTTCGCAGAGTCGAATGAATTACACCGTTGTAGGAGACAGTGTGAATCTGGCCAGTCGTCTGGAGGGTATTAACAAAATCTATCAGACGGAAATCATCGTTAGCACTGACACTCGTGATGCCTTAGAAAAGGAATTTCTTTTCAGGCCACTTGGTTCCGTCGCCGTGAAGGGTAAGCAACAAGAAGTGGAAATCTATGAATTGGTTGAATCCATAACTCAGGCAACGGAAGAACAAATCCAATTCTCAAAAGATTTTACGACTGCACTTGACCTGTTTAAGAATGGAGATTTCTCAGGAGCTAAGATTCTCTTCACAAAGATTGGGGGTCAATACCCCACTGACCATCCTACCAAAATCTATATTGAAAAATGCTTGGAAAAGGAGCGGTCTGGAATCTCCAGCATTTGAAATTTTCAAATTGTTAGACTTTCATAAATAAACACTTTCTATCATACCCATCAAAAAACATTTACCGATCATCAAATAAAAAATTTTTACCAAACACTTCTTAAAAGTTTACAAATCATATTGCATAATCATTTTTAATAAATATTTGAAGAGATTGAAGGGAAAAATGGAACGCAAACAAATTGGCAAATCAGGATTGTTTGTCTCAGAGCTTTCTCTTGGTTGTATGACCTTTGGGGAACCAAAGCGGGGAAATCATGCTTGGACTCTTCCTGAAGAACAATCAAAACCTCTGATTCGTCAGGCTCTGGATGCAGGCATTGATTTTTTTGACACCGCCAATGTTTACTCAGACGGCTCCTCGGAAGAAATTCTTGGGAGAGTGCTATGGAGTTGGGTTAAACGGGATGAGATTGTTTTAGCAACCAAGGTCTTTGGGGATGAAGATCCAAATTGGCGAGGATTGTCTCGTAGAATCATCATGCGGCAAATTGATAACTCATTGAAACGGCTACAAACTGATTACGTAGATCTCTATCAGATACACCGCTGGGACCCAGTTACCCCGATCGAGGAAACAATGGAGGCTTTGAATGATGTAGTTCGCGCTGGGAAAGCCCGATACATCGGGGCTTCTTCAATGTATGCCTGGCAATTCGCCAAAGCCCAGCAAGTTGCCAAGGAGAATGGATGGGCTCGCTTTACAAGCATGCAGAACCAGGTCAACCTGCTCTATCGCGAGGAGGAACGTGAGATGATTCCACTTTGCTTGGATCAAGGTGTCGGTCTGATTCCATGGTCTCCAATTGCTCGCGGTAAATTGGCCCGTCCAGTTGGTATCTCAACAGCAAGAGCTGAAACAGACAATGTCCTCGAAAATATGTACTCCAAAACCATTGATGCAGACAACGCAGTCATCAGTAATGTTGAAGAAATTGCGAACGAAATTGGTCGTCCGATGGTGCAAGTAGCTTTGGCTTGGATTCGTCAAAAGGAAGGAGTAGCAGCACCAATTATCGGCTACACGAGATCAGAACAGTTTGAGCAGATGCTCGGTGGTTTGGATTTAGTGCTGGATAAAGAGATGATTGATCGGTTGGAAGCCCCCTACATTCCTCACGTGCCAGTAGGGTTTTAAAGTCTTGCATTAAAAACGGATTACTTGATTCCAGAATGCATGAAGGACTGGATAAACTGTTTTTGAAACAGCAGGAACGCTATCATTAATGGAGCAACTGAAAGCAGGGTTGCCGCCGAAACAATGGACCAATCGACTCCTGATTCTGGTGCTCCAAAAACCCCTAAACCAACCGTAAGAGGCCTCGTCTCCACGGAATTACTAACAATCAAAGGCCACAAAAAATTATTCCAGTGATGACTGATGGAGACCAATCCGTAGGCAAGGTAGGTCGGTTTCGCCAAGGGAACATAAACCCGCCACAGAACACCAAACACCCCACACCCTTCCAAGCGAGCTGCTTCTTCTAACTCTTTGGGAGTAGATTTGAATGCTTGTCTCAACAAAAATATCCCAAATGCACTAGCCATGTAGGGCAGTCCAATTCCAGTGATTGTGTCCACCAAGCTCAAGTCTGCAAGAGTGCTGTAGTTTTCAACGATAAGGATTTCAGGGGTAATCATCAACTGTACTAGCACCAAAGAAAAGGCGATGTTGTGTCCGGCAAATTGGTATCGAGCAAAGGCGTAAGCAGCCAATGTACATACAATCAATTGTGATGCTAGAAGCATTGTTACCAGCAAGAAGGTATTCAAACCATACTGTAGAAAAGGTGCCTGAGAAAGCGCCTCCCCAAAATTATCGAGTGTAACTGGAGCAAATAACTCAAAGTTGACCGCATATTCACTAGGGTGGAAGGCTGCCCAAAAGGCATAGAGCAGGGGTGAGATCCAAAGGAAAGCCAGCAACCAAGCACCAACAGTTTCTAATCCATTGGAATATGCCCAATTTCTTGGGGAACGGAGTTGTTCAGTCATCGATAATGAATCCTTCGATCCAATAGGAAAAACTGAAGCAAAGCTATCATTGCCAGGAGAGCCAAGAGCACTACTGTCAGGGTGGAAGCATAATTCGGATCAAAGTAAGAGAAGGCGTTCTCGTAGATGTAGTAAAGCAAAAGATTACTTGCGTTATCAGGCCCTCCCTTCGTCAGGACAAAAAGATGGTCGACAAGTTTGAAGGAATTCAAAACCGCGTTGATCAAAACAAAAAGAGTTGTTGGCATCAACAAAGGGAAAGTAACTCGCCAAAAGAAATACCAACGAGAGGCCCCTTCCAATTTTGCAGCTTCTTCCAATTCTTTCGGGAGATGTTGGAGTGCTGCGAGATAGAAGATCATGAAGAAACCCGCTTCTTTCCAGACTGTCATCACAATGACCGCACCCAGAACGGTATCTGGATCACCCAGCCAATTGTGCCCAGACAGGCCAAGTCCTTGTAAGATCTGATCGATCAAACCAATTTCTGGCGTGTAGAAGAATAACCAGATATTGGCAACAGCGATCATCGGTAGGATCGTTGGTGTAAAATAAGCCATCCTCAAAAATCCTTGACCAGGCAAGGAACGATTTACGAGAAGGGCCATTACAATCGCAATAGCAACCGAAGTAGGAATGGTTCCCAAAGCGAACCAGAGGTTGTTGAAAAGAACCTTCCAAAAAATCGGATCTTCTAACATTGCTTCATAATTGCCCACCCCAATAAATCGACTGGGTCGGATGGCTGAGGACTTTGAAAAAAAACTGTCAATGAAGGTCGCTATGGTGGGAAAGTGCGTGAATGCAACCAGCAAAATAGCGGCCGGAGTCAGCAACAGCCACCCGTATACATGTCGCATTCCCGGACTATTGGATCGCATGAAATGAAATTTTTGTGGGATGGGTGTTGACGGTCCAAGCGTCGGACCGTCAATTGAAATTAACGATAAGAACGCAGTAATCGATCAGCCGTAGATTGAGCTTCTTTCAGGGCGGCTTCCGGGGATTTTGCACCCGTCAAGGCTGCCTGAATAGCATCATCCAAGGCCTTTCGAATTCTTCCTGTTTCGAATGTAGACAGTTCTGCTGTTGCATAATTCAACTGATCTCGAGCCACAGCTGCATAGGGAAAGTCAACGACATAATCCTTAAGCTGGGAAGTCTGATAGGCGGCCGGGCTTACACCCATGTAACCTGTTTTGATGGACCATTCTGCTGATCGCTCAGGGTTAGTCATGAACTTGATCAGCTTCATTGCAGCAACCCGCTCTGCTTCCGATGTCTGCTTGAAGATATAGAAGTTTCCTCCGCCAGTCGGAGTCCCTCTGCGTTTGTTTGCAGGTAACATCGCTACACCAAAATCAAACTTCGCGTTGTTTTTGACGGTAGTCAGGTTCCCGGTCGAGTGCCACATGATTGCAGTTTTGCCTTCCAAGAAATTCTGACGCAATGTACCCCACTCAATGGTCCCTTCCGGCATCACCTTGTGCTTGGATCCAAGATCTTTCCAAAATTGCAGAGCGTCAACAGTTCCGGATGCATCAAAATATGTTTGATCTCCTGAGCCACTCATCAAGACTTGATCGTTCTGCATGGTCAGAGCTCCAAACATCCAGTAAGGATAACCTGTGGAAGGAATCATTATTCCCCACTTTGATCCATCACTGGCTGTCAGTTTTTTTCCAGCTTCCACCAACTCATACCATGTTGCAGGAGGATTCTCTGGATCCAAGCCTGCCTCACGGAATGCATCCTTATTGTAGTACATCACAATAGTGGACCGCTGAAAGGGAATGCCCCAAGTTTTGCCGGCAGTACGGCCATTTTCCATGAGGGTCGGATAAAAGGAATCCAACCACGCCTTGTCTTCTGTCGTGGAGACGATGTCATCAAATGCGACGATCGCGTCTTGCTCAATCAATTCATAGATGTCAATGGAAAACATCACGGACAACTGAGCAGGCTGCCCACTCTTGAGAGCTGCAAGAGCTTTGATTCGGGCATCATTGTAATTTCCCGCATAAATTGCGCTGACTTTAATGTCAGGGTTTTCCTTCATGAAATCATCAACGATCCCATCCACGATTTTCGTCAGTGGACCACCAACGGCCACCGGATAGTACATTGTCAACTCAGTTTGTGCATAAACTACCGCTGAGGCAAAACAGACCCCTGCGGTCAGCGCAAAACCGGTCGCAAATTTTTTCAGTTTCTTGAACATGCTTTCTCCCTTTTGACGCTGGGAATTAAAGAACCAATCTGGTTCTGAAACTCGACTCTAGCTTTGCTACAGTCGGGTGATGTGACTCATCATGAGGCACAAATTCGGTTGCCATTTCTGTCAAATCCATGGCAGTCAGCTGGGTCCCAATTCACTGAGACCGATTCTCCGATGGATACTTGAGCTTTTCCATCAATGCGGGCCATCAGGCGATGATCTTGATATAACATTCGCAGAACCGTCTCAGCCCCCATGTAGTCAATTGCATCCACAGTCATTGGGATTCCATCATTTGACAGCTGGATTTTCTCGGGTCGAACACCTATCCGATCAACAGATTCGGGGGTTCCAGATAATGCAGGAACTATCTTCTTGGGTAGAATATTCATAGGAGGGGTACCCAAAAATTGAGCAGCAAAGACTGTAGAGGGTGTATCATAGAGATCCGCGGGCGCTCCCACCTGAATAATCCGACCATCTTTCAGCAACACCACCTGATCTGCCATAGACATCGCTTCTGTTTGATCATGTGTTACGTAGATCATGGTCAGATTGAGATTCCTTTGGAGTTGATGAATTTCTTCCCGCATCTCGGCTCGCAGTTTTGCATCGAGATTGGAGAGTGGTTCGTCCATCAAGCAAACAGGCTGATTGGCTACAATTGCTCTAGCCAAAGCAACGCGTTGACGTTGCCCTCCTGAGAGTTGGGCTGGCTTTCTGGAAAGCAACTGATCCAGTCCAACCATCTCTGCCGCAGTACGCAGCCGAGCCTCACGTTCTGCTGAGGGAACCTTTCTAACTTTCAGGCCGAAAATGATGTTTTCACGAACATCTAGATGAGGAAAAAGCGCGTAGGATTGGAAAACCATCGAGACACTGCGTTTCGCGGGATCTGATTGAGTAACATCCTGATTATTAATCAGTACACTTCCAGATTCGGCAAACTCCAACCCCGCAATCAATCGAAGGATTGTGGATTTTCCACAGCCTGAGGGACCCAATAGCACTGTTAGCGTACCCTCCGATGCCTCAAAAGAAACCCCATCAACAGCTCGAAAATCACCCCACTGCTTAACAAGATTCTCGACTCGTACACCGCTCATTCGCTTCCATCCCAACCACAGAGGATCAATTCAGACCCAGATTCATCTAAAATCTCCATGATTTTTGTAGGCGGTTTTTCTTCACAAAAAACTTTTGTAGCCTCACCGATTTGCCCCCCCCTGACATGTGCAGCACGTGAGAACTTGGTGTGATCTAAAACCAAGAAAGTTTTTCGACTATTTTTATGAATCAACTGTCGAGCTTGGACCTCTTCATCAGTGAAATCTAACAAAGTGCCATCTTCATCTACCCCAGCGACTCCATAAATTCCAATGTCGAAAATGTAGGAGGAGAGCAGTGTTTCCATCCCTTTACCCAGAACATCACAGTCATTATTTCGAACTCTGCCCCCAGCAATATGAACTTCGAAGCTTGGATTTGAGCAGGCTAGCATTGCAATATTCAGATTGTGTGTGAAGATTCTTAGACTTTCGTGTTTGAGAAGGGCTGCTGCGACAATTTCTGGGGTGGTGCCAATACTGAAAGCTAGGGTTGTATGATGGGGGACATGCTCACGAACTTTATCTGCAATCTTCTCTTTCGCTCCTCTTGCGAGGATTTGCCTGGAACGATATGAGAGATTGCCAGAACCACTTATTCGCTCAACTCCTCCATGCCGACGCCTGCCCAAACCACAATCACAAATGATAGTTAGGTCTCTTCGAATCGTCTGAGAGGTGACGTTGTATCGATTAGCTAAATTATCTACACCAAGAAATCCTTCCTCTCGCACCAAGTCCGCAATTTGTGCCTGACGCTCCGAAAGATCCATGGGACGAAAATTAGTTCTCATGATGTGGAACTTGCCAAAGAATGTTCAGATGCGCAACTAAAATGTTCATTCGAATATTATCAAAAATTAATAGTAGGAGAATCAATTTAAATTATAAAAAAATTAAGTTTCTTATAACAATGGCTTAGATTTTATTTTTTCAAGAAGATTTTTAGATCTTTAGATTCCATTTTTTTCAAAAGAAAAAATTTTCTGATTCAGATGAAAGTGAAATCGAAGTAGGAGGGTCTTCTATGGTAAGAACTAGATTTCCTCACCCTTTCCATGGAGTTGGGTCTGAAAGTGTTATTAACTCAGAGAGTTTCACACTGAGTATAGAAGCTAAACCCGTCATTTCGGATGGGTATCCGCAAGCCCAGAGGTTGGGCGTGCTTAGTTAGCTGTTCGCGAAAGGATCGCTTCGGATCCCCAAGTTCATCGGTAGGTAGTCCCTTCAACACTTTCACCATATCCCGATAAACTGTAGGTGTGATTCCACGAATGGAGAGATAACAATCGGGAAGCTCACCGATCGGAGTTTTTAGATCAGGGACGAGCAAATGTAGTTCGTATTTGTCATTCTCGTGATAGGGACGGAGCGTAAAAAAAGTTTCATTAAAATAGAGATGGTCTTTACTTACCGACATCCGAAACCAACCCGCATCGCTCCCTTCAACAATTGGGAGACCTGCATTTCTGAATATTTCTGCGAGCTTGTTTAGTTCTTCCCGTTCTGTCTCCTTCGTTTCATCCAATTCCAACCAACCAAGCGGATGAATTTGGATCCAATCAGGAATGTCCTCGAGAGGGGAAATAGCCTGATGTAGCCTTAGCCATGCCAGGCCAATCAACCAGGACTGCTGCCTTTCGTCTAACTCGATTTCCAATGATTGTTCTTGTCCACTACGGCCATAGAGCAATGAACTTTCGGGCCCGTAAGGCAAATCAACCTGCTCTTCCACTAAATCAGCCGTGACCATAGATTGGGGGACATCCTCAAGTTGTTGCCAAAATGATTTGCCAGCACTCTCTCGCCAAGCATCCACAAAAAACTTACGATCTCCCTGCTTTCCAATCAGAATTTCATCCGAGGTAGCCCAAACCAATTGGCCCTTTGGCAACTCGATTTGTCTCCTGCAAAGCTGTTGAAAGCCTGTTTGAGTTAATTGAACTGTGAAACAGTAAATTTGATATCTAGTGTAAGCATGATTGGCGCGTGCACCCTCCA
>JACLAD010014025.1_pt1 | contig 15830 bp, 15 predicted proteins | sample 8027901 | NCBI WGS metagenome assembly JACLAD01 (sample SAMN15725071, study PRJNA655200) | protist metagenome | isolation source: fluorescence activated cell sorting (FACS) single amplified genomes of... | place: Spain: Blaines Bay Microbial Observatory, Mediterranean Sea | collected 2016-07-05 | reverse complement strand
ATGCACTGATTGGAGTATGTGCATATTGTCTTGTGTGTATTATTTGTAATGCTGGTGTTGATCCAGCTATTGTTCCTAAACCAGGACAACCTATATTTATTGGTCCCGGTATTATTGGTTATCGTGGCATACCAACAATAAGAGTTTAATCTGGGTTTGTTGGGTTTACCCAACGCTCTGCAGTTGAGCTGTGTGGATTTGTTGATGTGATATTGGTTGGTTTTGGATATGGTGCTGTTGTATGAGATATCGTATCTCATATTGAAACAGTTATTGTTTGAGATGCTACATCTCATATTGATATCGTTGGTGTGATACCAGCTATTGTTCTTAATACAGGACATCATGAATATCCATGTATTGATGGATGTCCTGTTATTATTGTACTTGGTTGATATGGTGATGATGGTATGAGATTGTGATTGTGCTGGATAGTGATTTGGTGGTATTAATTGGTTTTTGTTCCTCCAAACTGAGATACTCTTCTCAACAGATATTATTGTAATAAACATACTCCTTTAAAACCATATTATTCTCCTTTAATATGTTTGGATATTATCATTGCTCTGAATATTATCATTGCTCTGAATATCATCATTATTATGTATCTGACATGTATTAGACGATGAATTCTTGTGACCACTCAAAGCTGGGAATGTTTGGAATTTTTTTGGAATTTTTTGGAATTAATTCCAAAAAACTTTCAAAAAAACTAACAAGTTGGATGTCTTGTGTTACTCCATGAACGAATGAACTGCATATCATCTCAACGATATTCTGCTGAGTGTGATGTGACAGTTGCATTTCTGCTTTATGTGCTAGTGTTTTGTGTCTGTTTTGCATTATTTTAGTTTTTAGAGCTATTGATATATCCGCTAGCTTTAATTCTTGCTGATACAATAAATTAAGTGCAAGGATGCATCAACCCTGACATTAATAATTGGGGAAGATATACGGACAAATTGTATTCTCGGGAAAACAACGTTTCTTCTCTAATTCAACTTTAATCATCTTTAACATGTCATTTATACGAAACAGCTTCAATCGTTGGGTAACTTCAGTTATAATGATTGGCATTGTTTCATTCATTTTATCACATGAATTAGATGTTGAATTTTTCAGCCAATAAATAAGATGTCTTGCATTCATTTTTGTTGCCTGTATCGAATTCAAATCAAAGCTAAAAGCTTCACTGGCATTGAGATTACAACTTTCATAACATCCTTCATGCAACTTTGCATGATAATCCATGATAAATTTGAATTTGCACTTTATTCTGTGCATTTGTGCTGAGATAAGCTTTGAGTGCCTTTTTATATTTGTCATTATTGAATATATTGCCGTAAATGCACGGAATTCCTCGGCATTCAGTGCGTCCAACGACGTGCTCTCCACGTTACGTTTAAATAAAGTATTAAAGGACTCGATATTTCCGGTTACGAAAGAACGTAAAATACACGAACAGTATAAACTACTGTCCAAAACATCATTCATTTTTCTGTATTCTGATATGATTTGTACAAATTTCTCCAAATGTATTAAATACAATGGATTCAAATTGTGCATATGTTTTGTATGGATTTGTTTTAATTCTTCCATTGTATCATAATAACTTGGTGCAACCGCGTATGTTGCAAAATTGGCGATTATGTCATCGAAAATTGCAACATCATCCAATGCATCTTGATGTTTATTTTTCCAACAATCATTAAATGATTTCGAGATTAAACGAGCTGTTTTCATTCCTTCAAATACATTCAAATAACTCATAGATTCACCGATGATATCAAATGGTAAATCTGTTATTTTCATTCCATTGCTTATCTCAAAAATTAGAAGCGATAACAACAAAGTTGACATGATCAACTGCTTTGACTCAGTGCAATGGTTTTGTAATTTGTAACTACTTCAGGAATCAGTTTCAACCATGGCGTATTTCGATGCCACAAAAATTCAAATCAAAGATATTACTGTTCCGGTTGCTACATGTAATTGTTTAATGTACAAGAAATTATACGTTTGTCATTGTTTATATTGGATAGGAATAAAGTCAAATAATTCTCAATTTAACAATTTTATATCACAATATAAAACATCAGCTTTTGATTGTAGATGGTGGGTAAACTTAGGATGGAATCCATATAAAAATATAGATATTATCAATAATTTCATTAAATCAAATTGTAATAATGATCAATGGATTCATATTAATACAAATCAAGGATTATCATTTAGTAACAACCACAAGAAAACGCAGAATATTTTTATTCAATGTACCATTGAAAATGAAACCATTGTATTAAATGAAAATCTTATTTATGGTAAACAATTAAAAGCAGGTCGTAAATATATGTTTTATAATAATCAATGGAAGTTAACTCATTTAATGGATCCACGTATTATGAATGGTAAAAGTATGGTGAATGGATGTTGGCATTGTCAGAAATTCTATGAAAGACAACGTGAAATAGAAAAAGTAGAAGCTACATTTAAAGTATTACATCCAAATGATATTGAATGGAAGGATGATAAATATACATCAAAATGTACAAAATGTAGAGAAACATTCACGGTGTTTAGAAGAAAACATCATTGTAGAGCTTGTGGAGAGATATATTGTGGAAATTGTTGCTATGAAACAACAAAAAAATGGGGGATTATGCAAGGTTATCGATCGGTTATTGTTAGATTATGTATATTATGTCATGGAAAATATGGGTATTGTACAGGAGCAAAATCCAACGAATTCTGGGATAATAAATTCAAAAATAAGTACTTAAGCTCCTAATTTATGACTTGTGTGTGTTGATTTGTTTCTCTGTGCTGTGAACAGATTGATATTTGATAATTAGTCACATAAGTAATAAAGTATAAAATAAGTACTTTTGTAGCAATGATGTTTTCTTCTATCCTAATGTAGGTCAATATTAGTACCTAAATCATTCAAAAATACAACATCTTTATTATTCATTATACAACGATCATTGAATGATGTACAGATCAAAGAAATTTGGCTGAAATCTTGAGATATTTCAATAATAATGATAGCATGTTCTCTTTTGCAAATATCATCTGATGAATTTAAACAAACTTTCAGGTTTCGGTGTTTTCGGTTTAGGTGAAGAGTCAGAGAGGTTGAAATGGCGTCTAAAAGGTGCAAACACGTATGGAATCACATTGTAAATAAGATTGGATATGAAACAATATATTCCAGACCTAGTGCGAGGGATCTAAAAAACAATGGATTTAAAGATCCTGAGGGTTTTGTCTCTGTTGCAATTGGTAAAAGAAAGGTAACATACAAACCACATTGGCGATGTAATGTTTGCGAAAAGTATCGTATCAGGGATAATGGTAAACTCAAATATCCTGCACATTTATTGAATTGGTGGATGGAGCGTGAGGATGAGTATTTTGAGGAGTTTATAAAATATATAGATTTCGGTAATGGAAAAAAGAAATGTGTTTATGCTGGATCACGTACTCAACTTATTCTGTTTGAAACATGATAAGACTTCAATACTGGTGATTATAATGATATTTGAGTGTGTCTCTATAAAATACAGTGCCATTGAGTATCAATATCAAATAATCCAGTGCCATTGAGTATCAATATCTAATTCTTTCCATCAATTATACAATGATTTAGAAACAAATAATTCAATACATTGACCATAAGTTCTTGGGACAACTCTTCTAATCGCACCCCATTACACTCAATCAATGCAAATATCACAACCAAGACCAGTGATGTTAGTAACATGGTGCAAAGCAGGATGTTTTTCAACGCCACCAAAAAAAACTTGCAATATGAACAAGCAATAAACCATAAAACGTAACGCATACAAAATGCACATCAAACCAACAAAAAAAAACAGTATTAGAATGCTATATATCCATTCTTAGCAAAATATTTCACTTGTTTTCTTTTGATATTTTGACGTATTATATTTCCATTCATCATTCCCTTTCAAATACAACCTGATTATCTAACTTTTCTAATTTCCATCCAGTTTTATCAGAGATATAAATCTTAAAATTATTATATAATTCAGTATCATTTAAATCTTTTTTACCAAATATTCTTAATCTCTTTAATTTAATATCTTTATTATTATTTATTCTATTTAAAATAGGAATCAATGAATCTAACCACATAAATCCTTGTCCAGTAAATACATTTTGTCGTGGATCAGTTCGTATTGAATGTATTTCCTCACATTCTTTAAATACATTACTTATAAAATTAAAATCTAATAAATTATTATCTAAATCATTTAAAAAATAATGACTATGTTTTTTATCCATTAATAAAGGAATAAACGATGGATAATATTCAATCATAAAATGTATATTAAATTTAATGATATTTTTATTTTTAACAAATGTTTTAAAACATTCATTGATATAATCTGGAAATTTATTCTTTTTTTCATTAATTTCATGTTTTATTAATGCATTAATTACTTTTTTATCTGTTGTTGATACTCTTTTTTTCTCTGTTTCTGTCACCAACATTTGAGCATTTATTATTTTATCAAATAATGATAATGCTTTTACAAAATGTTTATAATTATGTTTATTTGATACAATACGAATTGATCTAAATTGTAATGGCTGTTTACCACCAATAAATAATCGCTCATCCTCAGATGCATAAGAACTTAATAATGAACAATTAAAATATCTCAATGCATCTCCCAATGATGATTTCTCTAATTCCAATATAATCCCATTAGAATTTGCAAACATCGTCGCAACCTGAAAAAACAAACGCCATGTTCAAACACAAAAATTTTCAGTCAAACTCAAAGTTTTTCAGTCAAACTCAGATCAGATAATGTCACTCAGACACAGTCAAAAATCAGATAAAATACATTGTTTTCAGGATACATCATACCTCGAGTTGAGCGGTGGTCGATGTAGGACAACAAAATGTAGCAATAAATGAATCAAAATAAATCATACTTACACCATGATAAAATACCTTAATTTTAGTTTGTTCCATTGTTGTTCCATAACATTCTACAGTTTCTCTTAAAATCCTGCTCCATTCACGATACTCCATATTCCTCTTCTTTGTGTCTTCATCACTTTTATCAGATGATATTTTCCTGAATGATTTACTAAATTCACAGCTTAATGAATCATAATCTGTATATAAACAAATTGTTAATATATGTTCACATCGTATTGGTTCATTCATATTTACTCCATAATTCTTCCATTCATAACTTTTTAATTTACGTAATTCCTCTCCTTTTAACATTGTATTTGCTTTAGTCATTAATTGATCCCATTGCCATTTTTTTAAATTATTTTGAATTTCTTCTTGTAATGATGCATATTTTTTAGGTATAAACCATTCATGATTTTTATAAAAATCCCAATAATAATATCTAACACCAAAACTATAAACTGGTTGTTCTTGACTTTGATCATCATCACCTTTATTATCATCATCTTTTTGCTCTTTCACTGGAATTTCCATTTGTTGTTTCGGCAAAATTTGATCAGCTATTTATATCAAAAATATATCACAACAAAACATTCATGGGACATAATAAAAACGTTTCTGTTTCTGAGTCCAACGGATTTTGCATATTTTGTGGAATGTGCTCAAAAAATGGAATGTGCTCAAAATGGGTAAAATGGAGTGATTTTTGGTAAAAATTTGTAAAATTTGGGTTATTTTTTGTGCCGGTTTTTGTATACAAAAAGTGAGTAAAAATCAGGTTTTCGCTCAAAATTTGAGTCATTTTTTGCATAAAATGAGTAAAAATGGAATGGGATCAATATAGGTAAAATGCAGTGGTTTTTTTAGTCAAAATTTGGTAAAATTTGGGTTATTTTTTTATAAAATAAGGTGTTATATGCAATGCAAGGTAGTTTTAACTGATTTCTGTGTTGAATTTGTTAAATTGTACACGACCGAGAGATTGAAGTGATTTCCGTTGAGAATGTATTTTAGCCTTTATTTTCTCAATTTGTTTATCTTGATACATTTCAGATGAATCTAAATCAATTTTACCTTCATCATCAAATTGTGACATTAATTGATGATTAAAATTTCCATCATCTCCAATAATATTATTATTTGCATTATAATTCATTTTATTTTCCTCCTCATTCTCATTGTCATTGTCATCAATCTTGACTCTAAATCCAACATCAATCGCATGTATAAAATAACAATGTACTGAATCAAGAAATTGTTTATAAAATATAGCCATTGGATCTCCAGTATGCTCCAATTTGAATGTAGAATTCATTAATTTTTCTTGAGCATATTCATCAACACCATTTACTTCATTTTCTTTATTTTTATCTAATCCTTCTGATTTTGGGTCAGATTGTGATGATGATTCAGTATTTCTATGCCGATGATTTCGTTTATAATTCATACATTTATTGATATCACATTTGATGGATTTACGGAACATTTTATCGATGGTATTGAAGGTTTTATTGTCGACATGTTTATCACCGGTGGATAAATGTTGGAGTATTATATGATGATAATCATTGATGATAGTGTTATTTTTGTTGAAATAAGTTAGGATTTCATCATCGTCCATTATTTTTTCACCGCGAGATAGACGTTGATAGAATTTGAGTGCGTCATGGACGTTGATTACAGATTGGCAATCTTCTATGGGACATGAATCAGGTTTAGGGGAAGTTGCGTTGATTGATGATATTGATTTTGATGTTGATTTGGCTAAATTGAGAGAGGATAGAATTGGTTGGGATTCGAAATTGTTTGACAGTCCAATATCTTGTGCCATGGTTGGAAGGGGAGATGGGTTCAACTTTGGAAAATCTCTTTGTAAAAGCTGTAAATTATTTGGATATATAAGGCCTTGAAAGTCGGCTGTAGCTATTAACACGTTCATTAATATGTAAACAAAATATTGAAATATAAAGAGTAAACACAAACACAAACATGTCAAAATATTGTAAAATAGAGTCTGAAAAAAGAACATGCTACAAAATACACAAAAGAAGGAAAGATCAAAAAAGTCATTTTCTTTTATAAACACTAAAAACCCAACCCAGCAAAAAAAAGAAACACGCATAGAACTAAAACACAACACAAAACTAAATCATATGCAATGTGATGAAATGATAAATTTATATAACAAATTTACAACAAATCATGATCATTCATCATAGTAGGATTTAAATGTTCCGATTCATTCAATGTCTCCAATGTTGGACTTCCTGCCGATTCATTATCCGTGGTCGATTGCAATTTACTCATATTAATGATATTATTCCTCTCCAAATGTTGTTTATGATGCTCCTCATTCTTCTCTTTCTCTCTACAACAAACAATATGAATCATGGTCGCTGCACCAACCATAAATATATAAATCAGTGCAAATACCACAACATCAATAATTACTCCACCGTCTAATAATCCAGCATTTCTCTCATCATCATACCGTTCATCAATAATACCTCCCATTGTCGTGGATGTTGCATTTGCTTCGAACTCAAATAAAGGCAATGTACACTCTGTTTCTTGTAAATTATCATTTGGCGCATTAATAATCACTGAATTATCACTGATTTTAATGGTACATAAATTAAAATTATTTGGATATGGTGTTTTATTGATTCCTAATAAATATTCATACAGATTTGATGTTAATTTAGTTGCAGCATCTAATGACGATAATATTATATCTGTTTCATATTCAAAATCTAAAATACCTCCATTCATTATATCAATTCCTATCGTATCACCATAAAATGAATATAAATGTTGTATGACATTATATCCAGACACAATGACATCACCTCCAGATATACTAATTCCTCGTAAATCTGTATTCATTCCACCTTCATTCAATCCTGTACCGCCAATTCCTCCATCATGAGGTCCTGAGTAATTTGAACATGTATCACTTGCAAATGGTGATTTATTGTACAAATTTGTGATATTTATATTGGAAATCGCTGCATTCTCAATATCATCCATTCTTAATCCAACCACACCTTCAACAAACCACACAAAAACACGCAAATTTACATATTTTGCTGAAGAGGAACAATGGAATACATTACCTTTATTTGTATGGAACATGACATCGCCATTACAGACAAACGCCGCACAAATCGGAAACGTATTATCTGTATCATTGCCATGATTACCATTTAACGCCCAACCTAAGAAATAATCGCTTACAAATCCACCAAATGAATAATCATAACCATCATTGGGATATTCACCATATAAATATAATGCAATTTGTGCATCACTTAATGGATTACCAATATACTCAATATCACCTAAATCAGGATGCAATACATCGTATTGATCAATTAACTTCCGATCTGAATCACTGATCATCTTTCTTATATCCATAACATCACCAAATGGTCCTTTTAAGATATTAATTTCCTCAGTTTCTGGATCATTACATTTCTTAAAATAAATTGCGGGGATTTCATTTACATTTAACATAATATCATTGATATTGACATTGTTCATTGTGATATTCTCTCCTTTTAAATCTCCATTCTTTGAATCACCAAAACCATCAACAGCGACACTAAATGAATTTAGTATAACTCCATAAATCGCCGATCCATCTGGCAATCTTTGAGTATTATTAAATAAATCCATGCCTTTTATATATAAATCACTCGATTTCTCATTCTCTGTTAAATCATCTCCAGATAACTCACGAAAAACATAGTTCATAGATCCAATCAAATTTTCATAAATTTTCTGTAATGAAATTGACTCTGATTCATCCATATAAGCAAATGATATCATCGGCATTTCCAGATTTCTATCCTTTATCTCATCCAATAATCGACGATACGCCAAAATCAAAAATCTCGCATTTGAATAATAACCTGTTTGTTTGTACATGTTTTCAGAAACAGAAACAAAGTGTTTTTGACAGTTTGTGTTCGCAGAAATAGTTTGAGTGAGTACATGCTCAAACACACGATGTAATATATCACTACATATTATGTACCGTACCTGTTAGTAATACATCTTGTAATGATGGTCCAATGTCAACATCATTGATTTGAGCATTATGAAATCCATTTAATTGAATGCCACCAACTTCAAAATCATAGATCTTTAGATTGGATATAATTATATTTGATGCATTGTTTGAATGTATACCATGATGTGATGATAATCCTAATTCACCATTTCGTATTGTTATATTATTAACATTGGAGAAAGTTGACCCGAAATTAGCTGGACCCACTGATGGTAAGAATGGTTGATTTGCGATTTCTATGATTGAACCGAACCTTTGTTGGAGATAGAATTCAATGGAATATGATATTTTGTATCCGTTGAGGTCTAAGATTATATCGTCTGATTCTATGGTGATTGCTGCAAAGAATCCAAGTGCATATGCACCGTTTGCTAGATCTATACATCCTGGAAAATCTATATCATTGTTTGGGAACCATGAACCTTGTTCGTTTGGATTGGATGGATTTGAGGATGGATTGGGATTAAATATGATATTTTCTGTTAAACAATATGATCCAGATTGGTTTGCTCGAAATGTACCATCAGAGAAATCAGTTTGTGATAAGCAGTATGAACATTGATTGTTGTCAGTATCATAGCATTGACTGTGGACTATCATTATCAATGATTGTATTGTAAATAACAACATTGTAATATTGGTTATAATGGTTAACCACATTTTGTATCACTAGTTCAGGTGACACGAAAGGATGATATGAAACACAGCTGAAAACTCTCGAGAGTGAGTTGATTTTCCATTCACAGGTGAATTTTAGCTGTTTTTAGTGCCGGTGGTTGTTGAGCGATTTGTAAATATGAAGTTGCATGAATTTAAAATTTGATGCGCGCATATCATTCTCCTCATCATAAGCTTTCATTTGCACACCAAGGCACCACATTTATCCCAATATAAATCAGCAATGGAACAAATAAGACAAAATAGAAATTTCAGTGTCAATTTTCTATTTAAATCTTGCTTCAAACGAGCAAATCACAATTTCCTCTTAAACTCCTATGCAAATATATTCAAATGTTATCGTTCATTGATCCAATACTGTTGATTCTGTCTTGAGCATTCCATGGTTTGTATACCAATTCATTATCTCATCAATGACGAAGCCATTTCAGGTTTCTCTTTCATACTTTGGTAGCAATGACATAAATATGGTTAAATACATTCGGTCTGGTGAAGAGTTAGAACTGTTTTGAAGTTGAACGGACCCCATGCATTTTCAACTGTGTTCTATACAAATGAGCCAGTTTCTATTCTAGATCTGACAATGACCAATCTGATCTGAGGATTCTGACAAAATAATATTCAGAACATGCTATGTTTCTTTTGTTTATCGCTTCATTTAACATTTCAGGATTTGTCCTTTCAGGAATTCAAGCATTGTGTATATTGTATTAATATTATACGGATTTTTTATATTGATAATTTTTGATACAAATTCAAACAAAAACAAGGTGGTTTTGATAAGGTCAGATTTCATACGTTTATGATCATAATTTAGGAAACCAAAATCCAGTGTGTTCTTTATATTTCTTATATTCATTTCCAAATCGTGATTCACATTCAATTTCATCTTGACGACACATATCATAACAAGCAGGTTGCATAATCAAACCAGATATTAATAAACAAAATGGATTATTCATTAATAATGATAATGTATAAAACCAGCTAAATTCAGCAAAATATATTGGATGACGAATATGATTATATATACCACCAAATAATTCTTTATATCCAATAAATTCCTGTTTATCTGGATCAATTGGTGCCATTCCAATCTCTCTCCATCCTAAAACCTCAATAATTAATGCTGGTATTGCTATACATGTTGCTATGGTAAATCTCCATTCTTTTGAGAGATTAAATTTTGATGGAATATTCAATTTATTTTCTGCTTCTTTTAATGGATATTTTGGATATAAAATAAAATGATATGTTGCTAATGCACCTGCTGCTATTGTTAAATATTTATAAAATCTCTGACGTTCTGGACCTTGAAAATATCCATATTTATCTTTGAGTGTTTTGGAATGACATGATATTCGATAAAAATATGTCATCAATGCTGTTGATGCAACCATACATCCAAAATTAATTTTGGATACCAATGCACCTTTATTTTCATCTAATAATCGTTCAAAAATATCGATCTTTTGTCTGAATTCTGCCATGATCGCTTAAGATTTTCAAAACTTAAAATCGAAAAACTGTAATGATTTTACACAGTGAAAATAAAGCTCAATTTCTTACAATCGGTAATTCCAAGTTTTCGGAATATGGATGTTTCGAATGACAACATCAACCTTTCTGCCAATTCCTGCTACGTTAAATTTGAAAAAAAAAAGTTTTTTAAAGTGCTAACCATTTTTTGTAGGACTAAAGCTTAGACTTCTTTCAACCATGCATGACCCAAGATAGGATGAGTCAAGAATGGATGAATCGAGTCTCATAAAGGCACATTCATTAATCAATTTGTCAATGGCCGAGTATAAATGTTTCATCTCCAATTTTTCCATCAATTGATCTCTAATCTCTTCTAACTTTCTATAAATTCCCAGCTCTTTTTGCAATGTCACACTTTGCCGAATTTCTATCGGTAACATTCGGAGAAAATGAATAATATATCTTGCCCTTAATCGTAACGTAATATCCTTCCAAAGAGGCTGCATTTTCCTCGCAGCAAATCTCGGAAAATACTTAATTTGATTCACATTGATTTCAAATGATGGATAACAATATAACTCCCACGACGATTTGTATAAATGCATCTCATATTCAATGATAAATTGGTGTTGATATGCAATTAATTGTGTTTCTGACGATATTTGTCGTAATTTGGTTCGACCTGGAACTGATTGTATCATCTTTTCATATGATAAGATAGTAAAATATAATTGTTTGATCATCGATATTTTCTTGGGATTTAATGGATCTTTGACTTTGCAGGAATTTAAGTATGCATTAGTCAACGATTTGAATAATCGGAGATCGTCGGACACGAAATGTTCAAAAATAGTGAACAAATTAAAACGTGCAAATCTGTTCTTTTGCAGTATGTTTCGAAGATCAAATTTGCTGATTATGTGTTTAAATAATTCCGCGGATTTCCTTAAAAATACTGGATTATGTTTGCTTGTATAATTCTGATGAATCTCTTTTATCTTTAGAATGGTTGGGAAATCTAATATTCTGCCATTGAGAATTTCCAATGCTTTCTCTAACGTCTTTACGCCGCGTAATGCCTCATCATGTTGAGCAAACCATGCATTCGGATCATGATCCTTGATTAATGTTGAGGTATCGCCATTATCAGTATGTAATGTTATTAATGGTGTACGGATTTCTGACATTGGTGTTTTTATTGCAGGTAAACCATAACATGCAACCACAAATGTGATAGCTAAGCACAAGAAGGTCATGATGACTACTCCATGCACGCTCAGAAAATCTTACTTTTGTGCAAGGATAAGTTGGTTTAGCGATAAATATAGAAAATAATTAGTAATTAATCACACGAAACAATCAATTGTCACAACAAAAAATCATAATAATGTCAGTACGTTATAATTCAGGTGAGAATTTGAGAGTGTTGGATGAATTCTCATTATCATCATCTATCTCCAATGGGACTGGAGTAATATTTCCTATCTTTTGAATTCTATCATTATCAGTGTTTGTCAACGTCATGGTCTCTTTTCTCATTAATGTCTCTGAATCGGAATTTGATTGCTTTTCCGATAATTCATCATCAGCATCATGACCAACAACTCCCATTCCAATCATGTTATCATACACATTCATATTCAACTCAGATGTTAATGTAATTGGTGTTGGTTGTAATTTTGTATAAATAATTGCTAAATATTCCATTTTAAGCTGTTTCAATCTCATTTCATCTTCATTCACCGTACAATTCATAACATTTATAATAATCACTGAACACATCATCATTACAGATAAATAAATCCATGCTCCAATTTTACTGCCAATCAATATACCAACAACTAATCTCAATACCAACACTATAAACATACATAATGATACAATATTCATTGAATATCTCAATTCCTTCTTCAATTTGGTTGCATTTCTAAATGGCATAACTTGTTGATTTGGTCTTGGAAAACACTGAAATCTAAGCTTAATTGTACTACATTCACCCTCTAAATCTATACCATGGATGATAAACCATTCAATGATAAATGTAACAAATTGAGGCATAATAATCCATCGTGAAAACCATCGCAACATTCCCAATGTTATAAGTAATCCACAAAACCGACAAATTATTGCAACAAAATATATTTTTGGTCTTCTTTCATGATTAAAAAATGTATAACTCCATGTATAAAATATTGAGTATGATGAATCGAATATTATGGATCCTAACACCATATGCCATGATAGAAAATATATTGTTGGTTGAAAATTCAATTCGTCATTCTCAATGTCTGTGTATGATGGCAATGGAAATACATAACAAATACTGATTGTTTCTTAATTGATTATCTGACGAACAGAGTACAAACCGATGATGATTCCAGATGTATGGATCATGATTGAGATTATAATGAAGAATATAACGTTTTGTCTCCATATTAATGATGAAAATGCAATTTGATAATAAGCTGAATTGACACAAAGTTTCAAATACGATGTTGAATCTGGTTCAAATGCACTCAAATTAATTTTCTTTGAGTATGTGATTACAATACGAAATAAGCGGAATATGACACAAAATGCCATCAAAATCACAATCGACAGAAGTATATATAGGATCGGTAGGAGCATTGTTGACATGATTGAGCTGAAAGTTTTTTCTGGGGAAAACTGAAATGAACTAACTTTATAAAAATTGAATATATTAAATAATGTCATTAATTTTCAATAAAACACATTAACACAAAGAATTTTCGACATTTTCTGCTTTAGCTTTTTGTACTTTAGAGCAATAACAAATCAAAACATTAATTCCTTTCCTTCCTTTGGTATTTATTTTGGTATTTAATAATCCATAATGCGTTCCTTCCTTTAGTTACTGTTGGCAAACTGGGGTACTTTGCAGTCTGTCTCATTTAACCCATTTCCACCAATAACAAATGCATTATCTGCTATTTTAATGTTACATTCTTCAAAATTATTTGGAAACGGTGTCCTATCCACACTCTGTAAATACCGATACAAATCCATCGTCATTTTAGTACCACCTTTAATATCATCAATCTCCAAATCAGCTACAGCATCATCATCAAATTCAAAAATAGTATCTTCCAATAAATCAATAGCAACCGCATCACCATACCATGATTCTAAATCCTCTATAATATTATGTCTATGAACAATAACATCACCATCAACAATACTAATACCTCTCATATCTGTACTCATCCCACCTTCTCTCATTCTCGTACCAGGATTACCTCCATCATGAGGTCCTGTATAATCACCGCATGTACCCGATGCTAATGGCGACTGATTCTCCATATTACGGATTTCAATGTCCATAATATGTGCATCCTCGATCCCATCCATTCTAATCCCAATAACACCTAAATATATTATGTATCGGATATTGTCGCATTTTGTCGGATTTTTAATGGAGAAACACTTAACCTTTGTTGGTATGGAACATGAGATCGCCATTACAAACAAATTTAACACAAGTTGGAAATGTATTATCTTCACCATAATCATTCAAAGCCCATTTCAATAAATAAGGACTAATATAACTACCATATGCATAATTAATACCTTTTCCAACTTCATTTAAAATATAATCACCATACATAAACAATGCAATTTGTGCATCACTTAATGGATTTCCAGCATATTCTAATTCACTTAAATCCAATGACTCATCAACATCTAAATTCTCTATCAATTGCCTCTGATCCTCAGGAATCATCTTTCTTAAATCTATAATATCACCAAATGGTCCTTTATTTATATTAATACCGGTATTTAATCCATATTTCATTTTCATACATTCATCAAAATAAATTGCAGGAACTTCGTCTACTTTTAATGCTAAATCATGAATCTCAACATCTTCAATAAGAACACTCTCACCTTGATTCATTCCAATATTCTCTGCATCACCAAATCCATTTACTGCAACAGAATATGAATTTAATAATATACCATAAATTGCTGATCCATCTGGTAATCCTTCAGTATTTATGAATAGATCTTTGCCTTTTTGGTATATTGCATTTCTTCTTTCTTTTTGCAGCAATTTGTCACCGATGAGTTCTCTAAAAACGAGGTCCATGGATTTAACGAGATTGTCATAGATTTGTTGTAATGTCATAACACGACATGATGACATGTATGAAAATGATAAATATGGCATTTCTAATTCGTAATACATGATCTTGTCCAGTAATTGCTTGAATGCCTGCAACAAAAATCTCCCGTTCGCGTAATATCCTGAATATACGTTAAAATGACACACATTTTGGTTTAAAAGTTCATTTTGAGCGAAGTAAGTGCAAACATGCACAGTTTTTGATGTGGCATAAACCGAAAATATTATACACATTTTGATCCAAAAATTCATTGCCAAAAAATCCATGCATTTTGAATGCAAAAAAATGTGTTATAAACATATGTACATATTTTCATGTGATTTGGGGTTATTTTGTGTGTCCATATTTATCCGATCATGGATATAACAGAGATTTTTAATGGAAATATAACAGAAATTGAACCTGTTAAGGGCACATTTTTGAGAGATGGACCAATGTCGATATTGCCTATATAAAGACCCTGAAATCCATTTAATTGAATACCAGCAACTTC
>JACLAD010011638.1_pt1 | contig 15847 bp, 13 predicted proteins | sample 8027901 | NCBI WGS metagenome assembly JACLAD01 (sample SAMN15725071, study PRJNA655200) | protist metagenome | isolation source: fluorescence activated cell sorting (FACS) single amplified genomes of... | place: Spain: Blaines Bay Microbial Observatory, Mediterranean Sea | collected 2016-07-05 | reverse complement strand
TTGATAATGATATAATCATGCACTTGATCATGTATGTTTTTATATGATATTGAATGTACTCAATCATATATGTTTTTATATGATATTGATAATGATTTTCTGCTCTAAATTACACGTTTCTATGTGTTTAGTCCTATAGCTAGTGCTAAATTTTCCGGTAATGGACAGAAAGCATTTTGCTGTGCCCGTCGTTTAATGTATTATCAACGTAAAATAGGAACAATGCTATTCAGTGCTTTTATTAATTATCAGTATTCTAATTACCTTTTTAAGTATAATTTATGATATTTTGATTGGTCTTTCGGTGTTTTGTTGAAACACATTTTTACACATTTTTTCTTCTTCGCACCTTCTTGCAACTGCTCTTCGTTGCCTTCCATCCATATTTATAGAACTTGTTCTATATTCTAGATCGATTTATGTGAAAATTGATACATATATTTGTACATTCGCTAATATTCATCATTTGGTCAAGATTTTTAATCAATATATATATATATATAGATAGATATAGAATTTAACATTTTTTACTATAATATTATATTTTTGTATATATAATAGAAATATATAAAAGATGGGATGTCGTAATTCAAAAACAACAAATAATAATAATAAAAAGAAAAAGATTTTATCATCCTCATCATCTCCAAGAACATCATCACCATCCTATAACAACAATAATATCGACGATGAAGATTTATCACCAATATCCTTACGTGGACGTGCACGTACATTATCAACAAGTGATTTAGATTATATGTCCGATGAAGATTATGGTGATAGTGATTCAGATAATGATGATCAACAACAACTACAATCATCATCCTCTAGAAAACGAAGAAAAAAGAAAGTAACAGATTTAGCAACATATCGTTTTATAAATCCATTTAATCGTCAATTGCGTAATCGATTTGGTGATCATGCTGAATTAAAAGCAGGTAAAGTGAAATTATTACCAAAATCACAATTACCAAATGCACAAACAAAGGATTTAATTTTATTTACATCAGATATTACACATTATAAAATCAAACAAAATGGTGGTGGAATAAATACAAACGCGAAAACAAGAAAAAAGAACAATAAGAAAAACAATATACAATTTAAAATAACAAAAGAAACAATTAGATGTATATGTATTACATTGACAAATTTATATATCTTAACAAAAGTTGTACGTAGTAAAAAATTCAAAGTTTGGAAATTATTTAATAAATCAAATGTTAATGTCTTGAAACTTTTATTTATAACATCTAGTCGAGTAAATGATGATTTAATATTACATTTTACAGAGGATTTAGGTGGTGATATATTTATTAAATGTGAAGATAATAAAGGTGAATTGATTTCTGTCCTACAAACATTACATCGTGTCAAATTGGATACAGAAATTAAAGTAGACATTGTAAAAGAAACAAACAATGAATTATTACAGAAATATTATCGTATGAATCGTGTGGTAAGTATATTATATATATATATATACCGAAATATAAAAATATCTACAAAACCCAAATCAACATTCACTAACATACATTATTCTACAACCTACAACTACATCTATACACACACACACACACACACACACACAGGAACTTGCATCGGATAAATACCATAGAAATAAATTATACAAAGCACAACAACGTAAATTAATTAATGATTTTAATGAAAATTTACGTATTACATCCTTTACACCATATTTTGTTCTTGGAATTGGTACATATGGTAAAAGTACATTGGTGGAAAAATCAAGTGGAAGACAATCTATTTATTATGATAATAGTATAAACAAGAATAATGACAATAATAATTTATATCGTGGACAAGCACAACGAAATCATAATAAAGAATTAAAACGATTTGATAAATTATACGTATTAAAAGATTTTAGAATCAAAAATATGTTAAATGAAGAGGAGGAAGAGGATGACGAAGATGACGACGACGACGATGATGATGATGAGGACGAAGACGATACACAAAAGAAAAAACAAAAAAAAAAGAAGAAAAAAAAGAAGAAAGAAAAAGAAAAACAATCTTCATCAACAAAACAACAACAACTACCACCTTCAATTGATCAAGATTCCATCAATGATGAATTAAATTTAATACGTTCTTTATCACATCCATTTATTGCAAGATTACGTGGTGATTTTGCATTGAATATGCCATTACGACATTATTTTATTTATGACTATTATCCAGGTGGAACATTACGAATGATGTTGACCAATACAAAAAATGGTATGTACGATGGTAAAGGCGTTATACGTCAAAATGGCCGTATCCCGGAGCGTAATGCATGTGCATATTTTGCCCAATGCATTTTAGCAATGTTTTATTTACATAGTAATAATATATATATCAAAACGTTTGATCCAAAACATATCTTAATTGATCGACATGGACATATCAAATTAACACATTTTGGATATCGTTATGATAATATAGACGGCAATGGAAATCGTAATAATATTCTTTATTTAGCACCCGAGTTACTTATGTCGAAACAATGGTTAAATAGTCGAAAAATACATCGACAACGAGATATGAAAAGTTTGGTCGAAACAGATTATTGGTCATTAGGCGTATTAATATACGAGTTGTTTTGTGGTACATATCCATTTACTACGGATGGTAAATTGATTGATTGTACTAAAAAAAAAGAAATAAAAGAAATTCGTTTGCGTATATTACGTGCATCATATGTCATACGCGAAAAGGATATTTTACCAGATGCGATTACATATATAAATAGTTTATTAGTATTGAATCCAGCTGAACGAAGTGCTGTATTTCAAGATTATCATGGCAACCATAGTACTGTACAAGCCTTAGTATTACAAGCAAAAAAAGATATGTGGTATAAAGCTGGTATTGTAAGTAAAAAATTTCTTTATATATTTCTACAACATATATTTTCTTTCATTATAAGAAGAAGAAGAATTATTATTCTATATAAAATACATCATATTCTAACATATATATATATATATATATTCTCTTTGAACAGTCTCATTATTTTAAACAGTTTATACATGAAATGGAAATACAACGTAACAATCAAAATCAAAATAATAGCAATATCAATGTAAGTCCAACTAGTGGCCGTTCCTTTCGATATAAAAATTTACGTGATTCATTTAAACATGATAAAAAAAATGATGACGTATTAGTTGATTTAAAATCTTTTTGGGAACCAAAATTTAAACATATGGATGAAATTATTAATATGGAATATTTTGATCCTTCACATTGTATGTCATATGATGATTATACAGATATGCAGCAGCGTCAAAAAAGAGAAGATGGCGGGCATCGTGATGACGATGTAAATGATGGAAGAATAATATATGGAACTAAAAATTATGGTGAAAATAGTATGAAGGAAAGAACGGAAAGCAACATAAGTCGTTTATCTGAACGATCAAGTATAGCTAGTGATGTTAGTTTTGATGATGACGATACTAATAAAACTAGTAATAGTAGAAAACAATCAGGAAAGCAAATTCAAATATCTATAAATGGTTTGACAAATAATATGAAAGCAAATCCATTGATGGTATCACAAAACAAAAATATGAAGATAATAATGCAAACACCAATACAAACAAAAAACAGAGATAGTAACAATGGTGATGATTTGGATGATGATGACAACCGTACTGCCAATAAACAATCACCTACGACAATAGAAGTACAAAAAGAAATTGAAAAGCATTTAAAAGAAACTAGTAATATTTCATCAACAGCAAGGAAGAAAATACCAAAGAATTATTTATTATCTAGTAATGATCAAGATAATTATTATAGTGAAAATTTTTCTTCAAGTTCATCTTCTTCTTCATCGTCGTCGTCTGATGCTGATGATTATTATGATGATGATGTGACAAACCAACAAACGAAAAGACATATTATGTTGGCAAAACAATTAGCAAAAACAACGAAAATGACTTCATTAATAAGTAATGCAGTTTATAATCGTAATATTCAATTAGACGAGATGGAAAAAGAAGAGGGTGGCGGTGGTCTAATCTAGGTCCTAGACTTTTCTTTAGCGGTGGTCCGTAAAAAAAAAATCATCACCAAGATTTTCGTAATAGATGTTTTTTTTATATTTATTGGCATTTTGGTATTTTATATTTTATACACCTCCAAATCTAGCAAAACCACATTTATACATTAACATTAAATAGTATTATGATTAGAAATTTCTCGCTCGAAAATGGCTCGTTATAAAATATAGGGTTTAAAATGTAATTTATTTCATGTATAGGAAATAAATATCCGATATTAGTGTATTATTATCTATGTCCATATTCAACACTATGTATATGCTAATGGCCTACGAAATGATGATACTTTTGCGTAGTATAAATTCCATGGGCAAATATGTGTTTATTATAATGCCTGGAATGCATGATGTGTTTGATGATGTTTGATATATTATTAATAAAACTCGCTATAGCTATAATAATTCTGTTTACCATTTTCAAATACATCTCTGTCGGATGGAAATAGTAAAACCAGTAAGAAGCAGATTTTATTTAATTCATTTATTTCAATTTATTTATTAGTAGTATTTGTATAATTTATTTATAATGTCCTTTCCAACAGGGTTGAACGGAAAGTGGAATGTAGGTGCTGTTGAAATTACACGCCATGTAGAACTCGAAACTGATAAAGGTAATCAATTTATTTTGCCAGGTGCGACTAAGGATGTTGTGAAATCTGTTCCTTGGTTATATCCTACTTTTGCGAATGAACGTGGTGCAATGAAATTATCCATACACATGCTAGTTATTGATACGCCAGATGGTAAAAGAATTGGTGTTGATACGTGTATAGGAAATGATAAGAAAAGGGGATTTCCAGCTTGGACAAACCGCTCAGGTCCATTTGTAGAAGAAATTACTCAAGCTGGTTATGCACCCGAAACTTTCACGCATATTATGTGCACCCATTTACATGTAGATCATGTTGGATTTAATACAGTATTGGATAAAACAAGTGGTAAATGGCTGCCAACTTTTCCAAATGCGAAATATATTTTTGGAAAGACTGAGTTTGAACATTGGTTAAAAGAAACAAGGGAAACAGGTGGATCTGGAGGAACTACTGATAGTGAAATTATGCATGATAGCATCTTGCCAATTGTTGAAGCTGGTTTATCAATGCTAGTTGATTCAGATGCAATTATTGTAAATGAATCTAATTGTATAATTCGGTTAATTCCTACGCCAGGGCATACGCCAGGGCATGTATCAGTATTTATTCAATCCAACGGTGAAGAAGCGTTGATTACTGGTGATTGTATTCATCATCCTGTACAGATGGCACGTTTAGATATTGGTGCTGTAAATGCTGATTCTGACATACGCCAGGCAAGTCAGACTAGGATGATGTTATTGGGTCGCTTAGCGGATGATAAACCAAAATGTCGTGTATTTGGAACTCATTTTGCAACGCCTAGTTGTGGTTTTGTTCGTAGGGATGGTGCAGCATTTAAATTTATTTTAAATGTTGATGAAGGTAAGATGTGAGGAAATATATATATATATATATAATAAATATAATAAATCAAATCAGGGCATGAAATAACTAGTACGCAAAAGAAGAAAATACAACATTATACCATTATATTTGTTGTAGAAGGAGGGCGAGAGGATAAATTTAAAAATCTCTCTCTGTTTGATTTTAAAATTTGATATTTTTTGGCGTCGTTAGTGGTGGAGAAAAAACATTAAGTACAAAAAATATGTATATAATATATAAAATATATATATACTTCGTATAATTTAATGATATTTAATCAAGTGTAAATCCTCCACCAACAACTCTTAATATTTTAACTTCATAATTTTCAATTTTCTCTAGAAGAAGAAATTTAAAAATTATTGTGCTAAAATTCCTGCCAAACGTTCATCACGCGTTGCACCCAATGTCATATAATCATATTTTGTAAAATCATTTTCCCCACGTTTGCGTAATACATCTTCATCGATACATTGATTTCCTGTAAATTTTCTAGAATGAGACGTTACAATTGCATATGCTGCATCAGCTTGGCATTGTGGCGTACGTCCACTCCTCATCATAGCATCAAGTTTTTCCGGATCATTGGAAAATAAATGATTAAGTGCACTAGTAGTCACCAAACCAGTGGGCCATAATGTATTGAAGGCTACACCTTTTCTTCGAAATTCAATTGCACCAAACATTGCAGCAAGTGTCATTCCTCCTTTCGCAACCATGTAATTCGTAGCATTGATATTGCGTTCAAAATCTAATGGTGGTGATAAGATAACAACATGTGGATTACAATCATTTGTAGCACTTTCAACTAAGTATGGAACAGTTGCTTTCAAAACCATCATGGTTCCACGAGTATTTACAGACATCATAAGGTCATATCTATTCGAATCCATTTCACCAAGAGGTTGAGGAAAGATTGCAGACGCACATGAAAAAACAATATCAATGCCACCAAATGTATCAACTGCTTTTTTTACAGCAGCTTGGACACTTTCCTCATCCCTCACATTCATCACTACTGGTAATGCACCTGATGCACCAGCTTTCTTACATTCTTCCGCAGCAGTAAAGATAGTCCCTGGTAAAGTTGGATGTGGCTCTGTCGTTTTTCCAGTAATAACCACATTTGCACCATCAGCTGATAATTTCAAAGCAATTGCTTTACCAATACCACGAGATGCACCGGCAAGAAATACTGTTTTTCCTCTTACATTTTGCATAGCGGAAGTGATATCAGCTTTTTCTGGATCAGCATTCCATAATGATCGCGGTTTGTTATTATTATTAGTAGTAGTTCTCTTTTTACTTTTTTGATTATTGGCTAACATTTTATTTCCATAATCACTCATTGTTTCCACGGAATTTTTTTTCTCCTCATCTCCGGAGGAAGCGGTTAAATTTTTTTTTAGAACAAATACCCGACTCATGTTTAAATTAATCTTCCGCCTTTTGATTTCTTCTTCTTTTTTTGTTATTGTTGTTGTTGTTGTTTTGTAGATTTCCTATTTGTTTTCTAACATGTCGTCGTCTATCATGTACTGTTATCTCATCTATATCTATAGAATATGATGTGGTAATATATTATTTGTAAATTGTACTGTGTATGTATATCTTTTTTTTTCAATAATAATAAGAAGTACGGTTGTACTGAGGTTAAGTACAACTCATTTATTCATTTAATATATACACAAGCCTTACTATATTAGTATACGATAAAACATGCCTACCAATATCCAACAATATTCTGTCGCATTTCGATATTCCCGATTTCTATAATCAATGCTATCTCCATGTAAATAGAAGATTCATACTTAGAATATCCATTACGATGTGGTATGTCTTTTGCTGAAAATCTCCCCTCCCCTCAAAATGCATACTCTCTCCCTTCCTCCTCTCCCTCTACACCACTACATTAAATTGGCTATTCCCTAATACCATTTCCCTTCCAACATATACAACTGCAATACTACATAAACTTGTAATTGCAAATATAACACGTTTAACAAGTTCACCATTCAATGGAAACCCAAATATATGTAAAATAGTATATTCTTTTTGTTTTTCAAGCCACGTATCAAATAATTCATAACGCATTTGTAATTTCAATTCCACATTTCGCATGAAATCAATAAATTCTAATTTTTTCTTTGCATTTATAAATATTTGTTGATTTGTTGAAAGTTCGGTTGCTTTATCACTTACGGTATAAATCATCATGACTATCATAAAAACAGAAAATATATATGATATAATTTGTATAATAATAGTATGATTCAATGAATGTATTGTAGCAACATTAACAAGTAAAACAATTGATGTAATTGTCATAACAACAATTTGAAATGGGTGATATTTATATAATTTCTTACGTTGTAACATTCTTGATTGGTATTTTAATTGTTTTCTACGTATTAATGATTGTATATATTCAACTTTTGTCTGGTTATACTTTTCCTTCATGTTCTTCTTTGGTGGTAATATTAATACATCGTCGTCGTCGTCTTTTGTATTTAATATAATATCTTCAATTGATTTGATATATTGTATAATTTCATTTTTAATTTTTTTACGTACAAATTCAGTAGAATATTCTTGTAAACCAAGACGTTGACAATGATTGATCATACCAACAGTTTGATATGCAATAAAAAGTCCAAGTAATATATATTCTTCCATGGTAAATAATAAATAGATTGGAAATGCAAGAAAAAATATCATTGGAAAAGCAATTACCTCTTTAATAAATAATTTAACAAAACTACAATTGAATTGTTGAACAAAAGCATCTAATTTGTTTGTCATTTCTTTATTACGTAATACTTCAATTGCATCAACATTTTTTGATATAATCAATTCAACTTGTTGATGTTGAAAAAATGCACCTAAACCCATTGCCGTTCCAAAGATAATAGCATATATCATCGGAAATTGTAAACTTCGCATAAAAGCTATTTGACCAGGTACTGATAATATTTTTGAACATAAATTTTGTCCAATTTTATATATCAAGATCCAACGTTTTTCTGATTTTGTAAATGTAATAAATTCAGGACAGATACCACATAAAATATACCATTTTTTTATTGCAGGTGTGGTGTAAAGTTTTGCGTTGTTGCTGTTTTCGACTATATCCTTGTTGTTATTGTTGTTGATGTTATTATTATTATTATTATTAGCATCATTTTGTTTTTCATCACTTTTACCGTTATTTTCATTTTTTTTATAATTATTCTTTCTTTCAATATTTTGTATTATACCTTCGCCGTTATCGTCCTCCTCATAATGTTCTTTTATGGATACTTGATATGCATTTTGTTGATTGCTATTCGACATTGTAAGTAGGTATTTTCACAGATGACATATATAATATTACCAATCAAATAATATGTCATTCACTTCACATATTTATAATATATGATATACGCTATCGAATCATCATCTTCCTCTTTCCCAATACAATATATTTTATGAATAATAAATTTCATATTTCATGTGTTATTATACTACAGGAGAATGTAAATGTTGTTTTATTACTAGGAAAAAAATCATTGTTTTTTGGGGAGATGATTTTATTAAGTACAACTCATTTATTCATTTAACATATACACAAGCTCTAATATATTAGTATACGATAAAACATGCCTACCAATATCCAACAATATTCTGTCGCATTTCGATATTCCCGATTTCTAGAATCAATGCTATCTCCATGTAAATAGAAGATTCATACTTAGAATATATCATTACCATGTGGTATGTCTATATACTCTGTGCTATCTCCATGTATTTGATATTATTATAATGGTATGTACCTGGTAATAGATCTACCAGGTAAATACAATGGACCACGATTTCCTCCCCGCGGGTCTCGGAGGAGATTTTAGAGGATATTTCGGAATTTGTAAATAAATAGCTTCCAGACATATATTCAAGTATGAACATTTAATATTGTTCAGTATCTTCTAAATGCCCAATATCAAACATGGTACTACATGGTACTATAACTCCTGCCATCCCAAACCTCCAAACCCCTCCCGACCTTAGTTGACGAAACAATGCATTCTTTGGACAATTATTAATAAAATAGTATATACTTTTTAAAATAAAATTGAATAACAACACACAGGCAGAGAGATACAAAGAGTACAAAAGACATTGAAGAATCATCGAATTGTATATATATATATATACGTATATATATTTGTTTATAACTACACTGTAGTGAATCGTATATAGTACTTGTATCAAATTACCTACCTTATATACACACACACGCAATATAATACATATTCATTAAGAATTAACACATACAGAATCATGTGGTATAATCAACATGTACAAAAATTAGAAACAATAGAGCGGGAATATCAATTTAATGTCAAAAATAATATCAACAACACAAAATCAACATCGGTGAAAGATTTATTAGCAAAAGTAAAAGTAAAAACTGAAACAATCGATCAAAACAACACCCGTAATAATACCATAGTAAATACTACTGCTACTAATAATAACAACAATACCAACAACACAACTTTCAATCCAAATGAATATAACGAAATAGCAAATTTATATCGTAATAATTTAGAACAAGCTGTGCAATTTTGTAACAACACGGTGAACGATCTTGAAACGACATTGGATAAATTGAACCATATGATTGAACAACATCGAAGTGCTTGCTTAACTACGAATGAAGTCAATGTTAAATGCACCAACCTTTTAACGGAATCAAAACGTTTAGATAATATTGCTATGAAAATTAAAGAACCATTGGAACATTTCAATAAATTAGTTATATTAGGACCAAAACTTGGATTACCATTACGAAATCCAGGTGGTGAGGAAGATGACGAGCATAATAATGGTGGTGTTGTATTGGACAATGACGATTTGTTAGAAGCAGATGATGGTTATCAAACTGGTTATAATAGCAATGTATTAAAACCAGGGATGAAAGAATTTCATGAAACATTATCAACAATACAAAATTGTATATTATATTTAATGGATCATATATATTATCAAGAAGCTGGAATGTATATTACCAGTTATCAAAAATTAGAAAAACGTGCATTAGGATTAATGGTATTCGAAATTACCAATAAAATTATAAAAGTAAATGCATCATCTAATACGAGTAACAACAACAACAACAACAATAATAACAACAACAATACATCACCAACCGAAGAAACAAAGCAAACAACAAATATACCATTGGAATCATTACCATTATATTCAAAATGGAAAATGGAAGGTTCAACTTTGTCAAAAAATATTTATGATTTGAAAATTGCACAAGAAAAACGTGAAAATATGATATTTAAATATAATAATAACGATAACAATAGTATGAACAGCGGTGGTAGTTCCACAAATAATAACAACAGCAACAATGACACGTACAATCCTATTATGGAATGTGAAAAAACATATTTTCAATATCGTGAGCCATTAATAACACCATTATTAACAGATACATTGGAAACATTGGCAAATACACGTTCATTAAATGAATTACTTCGTAATGGTTCGTCTTATTTATTACGTATTTTACATTTAGAATATGAATTATACAAAGATTTTTTTTTCAATGTTACGAACAATAATAATAATAATAATAATACAGCCCAAGGTGAAACTATCATGAATAATCCAGAACATCAAAATGATCTATTGGATAAAAATGAGTTGTTTGAAAGTATGGCAGAAACGTTAGTAAACACATTATATATCACTGTTCGACCATTAATACTTAGTCAACAAGAAATCGATTCATTATGTGATTTAATACATATATTGAAAAGTGAAATTATTGAAGGTCAATTAAAAGGCCGTACACAAACTTTTCATGCTATGGAATACATTTCACGGAAATTACTTGAAGATGTACAAGAACGTTTAGTATATCGTGTTGAAAAATTTATTCTAGAAGAAATTGAATTATTTGCGCCAACGAAAGCAGATTTAAATTATCCAGGTAAATTAGAAAAGTTTAATGAGGATCATAGCAGTAATAGTAATAATAATAATAATAATAATGATAATAAAAACATGGCACATTCCTCTTCGTTATGGTATCCAACATTGGATCTTACATTGATGTGTTTGTCAAAATTATATCGTTGTGTTGATGATGCTGTGTTTGATAGCATTGCACAACAAGCATTAAGTGCATGTACAATGACATTAATCGCTGCTAGTAATTCCATCGGCAATGAGGCATCACAAGTTGATGCTAGTTTGTTTTTAATTAAACATTTATTAATTTTAAGAGAACAAATCAATCCATTTGAATTGCATTTTAGTGTAACAGATCAACAATTAGATTTTTCCACTACTGCAAATGCATTTATATTGTTTCTACAGCGAGTATCGACATGGTTTAGTTTGCAAAATAATGCAGTGTTTCAATTTTTATACGATGGCATACCATCCATAATATCAAATGAAATTGATGCAAAGAAAGATGTTGAACAAGAATTAAAACGTGCATGTGAATCCTTCATTTTACATGCTACCAATACTGCAGTGAAAGCACTGTTGGATTTATTACGTGAATATGCTGGAACTGCAAATGCAAAACAAAGCAATGGCAATGCCACTGCTGGTACTATTACTACAACAGCATCTGTATCACGTAAAATTAAAATACCATTTTCTAAAGCAAAAGCTGCATTGAAAATTACATCAACAAGTGCAGCGGAAGAATTTAATTTATTACGAAAAAAATTATCATTATTTCTTTCCAATGATAGTACAGAAAATATATTGATTAAACCTGCATTGGCCAATATCAAGACGACAATTACACGATTTCAACAATGTGAAATTGTATACGGTGGAGATAAAAGCAATGCAGATGGTGAAAGAAATATACAAACATATCTTGAGAAAATAAACGAGTTATTTGTGTGATGTGAGATTGTATAAATTACGTACAAATTATTAAAAAATATTAGTATATCATAGTTTTGTTATCCTAAATCATCGTTTTTTGATTCTAATTATTATTATTTGAAATTTTCACATTTTTTTTTAGCACTGCCATACCATCACATTTCCTGTAGTTGCGTTTCTTTTTTACCAGGTAATTTCGGTGGTTTTTTTATTTTCTTTATTTGTTGTGTATTATTATCATTATTGTTGTTGTTGGACAATGTATACTTTCGTATTTCTTTAATCGATTCTTTTAAAAATTGATAATATTGATAAAATTCTTGATATCGTCTTAAAATTGGTTTTTGTTGTATATTATTAATAATGGTAATAATTTTATATTTGACATGGTTCGATACACGTATGTATTTTTCAATCGTGATGGTAATAATCATGGTTTGTTTGTTTGTTTTTGTCTGTCGTATTATCTATTACCAATCTGAATGTCTCTTATATGATTTAATATTGATTCTACCATTTTACTATTTCACCATTCACACCTCCAACTCCCTAAGAAGTATTATTATTACATTTAATAATATTAACTGTTTTTTTTGTCGTATTGAATATTTTAATTTTGATAACTTTTTCGGTTTCATTTGCTTTAAATATTAATTCACCACAGGCATAATCATAATCAACACCCGCTAATGCTGTACCATTACTTGTTTCATAGAAACAACTTGCATCAATTGTTGTATCACCTCTTCGAATAACTTTTACACTCACAAACTTCTCATTTTCGAACACATTATATTGTGTAGCTGCAAACTCAAATACACTATGGTGTGCTTCAGCTTCTTTCTCTATATCTGGCAAATGCATCTTTTTCAACAAAGCTTCTTTCTTTTGAGCGTCAATTAAATCCGTTTTGCTGCCACCACGCTTCACACCTAATCGCTTACCACCGGTCAATCCTCGTCGAGCATTGATTCTGTAGTACATTCTTGATTTTGGTGCCTCCTCCATATGACGCATTGCTAAATCTCTTGCTAAAATGTCAGGATCTAATTTCGATGGATCTTGTTCCTCCTTTAACATTGTATGCAATTTGTTACGCAATTCTAACGGTTCCTTAGCAACCTTGTATCTTTCCTCTTTTGCAGCACCATCCACGTTGAGATTTTGAATGTATTTTGAGTTTGCATATTGCGCATCACCTCCAACACGTATTTTTGCCAATGTAGGTACAGCTGTAGATTTTCCACCTTTCTTCTTTAAGCATGGCCAACCTCTATCGGCACAGTAAGATAAATGTATCAATGGCCACATCCAAACTATTGTAATGATAGATTCAACTATCGTTACTTCACCATCGATTAAACATATGTACATCCATACATACGCAAATAAACTAAAAGAAGCAGTGATTATAAATACCCCGATATCATCAATTCGTCGCACTTCACCCTTTGGTATTGCAATGACGCATATAGCACTAATAGCCAATAAATTAAATGCGGCACTACCAACAATTGTTGCTGGTCCTAAACCATCTTGCGGTGGCTTGCCTAATGTACCTACAGTTTCTCCGACTGCTAATAAAATTTCTGGCGCACTACTACCTAATGCCATCAAACTGTGCACATACAGTTATTATTATGATGTATATATATATATATGTATATGTATATAAAATTACTAGTGTTAGAAATAATGTAAATGTCAAGAGTGAGCGGGGTATGTATATATTAATATTTACTTACGTTAAATTTGCAACAGTTTCATTCCATCTTAAAAACTTAATTGTTTTTTTTTCGCCATTTGCCAATGTGACAGTTTTAGATACTTCAGCAGATGTAATGACTTCAATTGCAACCATAAATCTATCGGCAATAATGGCAATACCTAAAAAGCAATATACCATACAGAAACCGTATGCAAGAAGTCTTCCACCAGGGGACCACATAGACTCAGTTGGAAACCAATTTGTGCTGATTGCGCCGCTACCACATTGTAAAGCTTGCGCACGATATGCTTGTATTATGATGCCCTCAGTGGTTTCCGTTACTTTTATTTCACCACAGCACGTGTTATTACCTTCACCTGTACATCTAGCAACAGCTTCAAGAGCTGATTTTGTCAAAGTGGTCCCAGCACCTAATCCCGAGCTCGCAAGTGTTAACTCGTAATCTTCTATGGCGTTGTTGTTCTCACTGTTAGCACATATTGGATTTTTCCATTGCGAAACTCCGGTATTGGTAGTTGGCTGATTCTTTGCAGCATTTACGTTTGATAATGTAATACCAAGGACAATTATTGCTGTTAATATTATGTTTTGAATGATTTTCATGATTCTAGTTTGTTATTATTATTATTTATGGAATATGTTATCTCTTAATTGTTTTGCAACTAAACGATACTTGTGTATATATATATTTTGTTTCGTTATGAAAAAATATAAAAGTATTTTTTAGATTGATGATGTATTATTTACACGTGCTTTACAAAAAAATGCTATTGTTATGTATATGTTTCAATTATATACAGGCAGACTGAATTTACTTATTATGTCTGTAATTACAAAATTACTTAAATGTAAGATTGTATAAATATATTTATATATATATTTATATTGTTATCTATGTGTATGCTTCTGCACTTACTATAGTATACTTTGTGGTGAAATATGTTAAATGCGTAGCGATTAAAGAGCTCTTACAAATACTTCAAATACTTATACCTAACAACAGTTTATTATATATCTTTATTTATTTGACTTTGGATAATTATTTTACCTATAATGATTAGACAATAGATATTTGTTGCATAAATATATGACGGTATACTAAGACAAAGTTGTATGTATATATAAGTGTTGAGTCTATTTTTGTTGTTTCTTTATTATTGCACTCTTGTAGTAGTAGTAGTAGTAGTAGTAGTAGTAGCTGTTGTTGAGATGTTGTTATGTATGATATGAAGTTTATTTGCAACGTTACTTACCTGTTAATTCCTTCAACAATATGCTAATTCCTTCTTTGGTATTTTGTCAACGGGCATTTTTATAGCTTTTCCAGGCTTTCTAGCAAAAATTACATTGATGCAATACTATTTCCCTTCTATTTGTAAACTTATACCCAACAGTCCAACAGCGGAAGACATACCGTATTGTATTTTATAGCGCAAGCCTTACTAAATTTGGAAAAAGAGTACAAAAACACTTTTATTTTTTTGGTAACGAATTTATCGATTGATCGTGTTTATATGGAATTTTTGGTTGTAAAAAAATGTTTTCGTATACCTTAAATATAATTAAAATATTATTTATATATATTCGTATATTTTGTTCACAAATGGTCACAAGCAGAAGATAGAGAAAAAGCTGTTGTATAATGCTATGTAAACAGATCATTTTCGTAAAGCTAAAATA
>JACLAD010007066.1_pt1 | contig 15854 bp, 12 predicted proteins | sample 8027901 | NCBI WGS metagenome assembly JACLAD01 (sample SAMN15725071, study PRJNA655200) | protist metagenome | isolation source: fluorescence activated cell sorting (FACS) single amplified genomes of... | place: Spain: Blaines Bay Microbial Observatory, Mediterranean Sea | collected 2016-07-05 | reverse complement strand
ATCAACGATCAACAACAATCAATAATCAAAATGAACCAATCAATCCAGACACTGCCGACAAGATCAATAGATGCATATAATAAGAATAGCACTGCTAACATTATCACTATTGTTACTCTAAAAGAACAGTACTTACTTGTGCAGGATTGAATGAGCAGCCGAACAGCGATCCAGCCATCACCGCCAACACAAACCCTAATATCCTCCTTTCCGATGTTTTCAGAGCTAAAAACGGGTCCATGTCTTCTTCTGTGTCGGGACTCCTTTGTTCATCATTGAATTTCAATGGTGCTGTGGTGCTGATGACTTCATTTGCAGTGTTATGATCATCGGTGAAAGTATCCATACTGACACCCATATCACTGCTATTACTTCGATATTGATCAGTATTAGACGTCTCACTTAATTGTCCTGGGGCAGCAAGATTCATTAAGATGGCATTACTTGATGATCTACTGATAGATTGGTAACTCTTAGTACGCTTCATACTCTTGTTGGAATCTTCAGTCGGAATAGATTGGTAAGTAGTTGAATATCCTGTGTTTTCACTATTATCGCCATTATTATCATCATCATTTTCGCCAGGGTGTACTTGCAAATATAACACGAGACCCAATATAGCCAATGACACTCCAGCATAATTCAAAGATGGATTCGTGATGTGTTCTTCATCTAGTCCAAAAAGTCCGAAACAACCTGAAGCCCAACCCATTAGCATATTGAAAGTGCCCCATATCAATAGACCCATACCTAGCCCAATCAATTGTATAATCGATCCAGCAAGCATATTTCCTGTGCACCACAGACCACCACCCATCATTGCAATACCAAAATCTGTAGTAGTGCTTGGAAAATGACCCCAATAATATAACACGGGTAGACTCGTCATCCAAATAGAAACACACATCACGAACTGGAAGAAGACACCATCTCCCAATTGAATGCCTTTAGCAAATACAAAGTTGCTACCGAAACACACTATAGAAATTAAGGCTGCACAATAGCCGAGCATTGGATCTACACTTTGCTGGTCCGTGGCCTGGTTCGAAGAGTGATCATGATCATACACCATGTCTAATAGTAGATTGATCGAGTAACGTCTACACCTTGTGAAAGTTCATTGGGCGTACAGGCGCGACGATAGAAGTTTAATTTTCAGGTAGACGGGAGAACCGCCCCGCCGGGTCGGTCGGCTCTAAAAACTCGTACACGTACGAGGGGGTTACGACGTCACCATGAAGTTCCTTCTGTCGTTCTTGGCGGCATGTATACTTGGAATGGTATCTGGATTACGGACTATTTCCCTCTGGTCAAAAAGTCTGAAGTCAAGCCAATTGCGTCTCCGTACTCCTCATACAAAAACAAGTTTGCAAGCGTCAATGAAGCCCCTCTTGACTAAACTGATTGATGGCGAGGATTTGACCACCGAGGAGACTGAATCTGCATGGGATACGATATTGGAAGGTGGTGATGAGGCTGTGGTTGGCGCTTTGTTGACCCTATTACGTGCCAAGGGAGAGACACCGAAAGAGATTGCGGGTATGGTGAATGCTATGAAGAAAGCTTGCAACGCTGTTATATTGAATGGCCCACTCCTCGATATTGTCGGTACAGGTGGTGATGGCGCAGATACTATCAATATTTCTACGGCTGCAGCCATCTTATCTGCTGCTGCAGGTGCAAGAGTCTGTAAAGCAGGTAATCGTAGTGTCTCTAGTCAATGTGGATCTGCAGATGTTTTAGAAAAGGTGGGTGTAAATATAGAATTGAGTCCTGAGCAAGTTGCCAAAAGTGTAGAACAAACAGGAATTGGATTCATGTATGCACCTGTTAACCATCCTGCGATGAAAGCAGTTGCTCCTATACGTAAGTCATTAGGTGTACGCACTGCATTCAACCTTTTGGGGCCTATGACGAATGCTGCTGGTGCACAGCATGTCGTCATTGGCGTTTTCCATGAAGAGCTAGTGGAACTGATGGCCAATTCCTTAATGGAAGTAGGCAATATCGAACATGGGGTAGTTGTTCATGGTTGTGGTCTAGACGAAATCTCACCTTTAGGGAAATCATCTGTACTCGAAATTAAAAATCTAGCCAAAAAAGGAAAACCAAAAGAATATGATATCAAGTCGTATGATTTAGATCCCTTGACATTAGGTGTGCCGAGATGTACAGTAGAGGATTTGAAAGGAGGTGATAGAGATCGTAATGCACAAGAAATGAGAGATGTCTTGTCCGCTGGTGATCATACAAATTCCAAAAGAGATAGTGTCGTCTTGAATGCAGGCATGGGATTGTATGTTTACGACGTATGTATTCACTCTTACTCATCACCATCATCATCATTATCATCAATTATTATTATTATCACCAATCATTCATCCCTTTTTAACCTTGACCGTACTGACATCACTATTCTTTTTCTATATTCACTTATCATTCATCCTCCTCCTATCTTCCTTTACTCTACCAGGTTGTGGACTCCATAGAAGAAGGCATAAAGGTAGCTAGAGACGCGTTGAATAGTGGAAAAGCTACCGAAAAACTCAATCAATGGATTGACGTGACACAAGAATTAGGAAATTAGGGAATATGTGATTTACTTACCTTATTGTCAAAAATTGTAAACCAAATGCTTTTTTTGCCCCCACCACAGACCGTTCCCCAGTAACCACCCCAGTCAGGTGTCGGCTGAACCACCCGTCCTAACCACCTCCAGGGAGGTGTCTGCTCCGACCCGGCACAATCACTTTTTACGGATTTTTACAGTGTGCAGTAGTGTTCAGTGTGTTTCACAGCACCCGAAAGTTCACACACATGCGCTACGGGCTTTCGAAATCCTTCCGCAAAAGCTATAGCGATATGTCTACAGCCTCTGGCGGTCTTTGCAACTCCCTATTTAGCCAGAAGAGTCTCTTGATTTGGGTGACAGTGTGTTTGGCACTCTTATTGTATGTAAGCACTTCCTTTTATGGTGGTTCACCTTTGGAGATAGCACACGGCTCCCTCTTGAGCTATTCTAGTGATCGCGCAGAGATGTACAAAGTGAAGATTTTGCCTACGAGTCTTGATGATGAAGCATTATTTAAATTACCACCCCATGCTTTCTCCTATGTAGTCATTGTGGATGCTGGCAGTAGTGGTTGTCGAGCGCACGTATACAAATATGGTAAACTAGGCATTTACAATGGCCCTCTGTACATCTTGCCTCAACATACTTCGAAGAAAGTGAAGCCAGGTTTGAGTAGTTTTGCAAACAATCCTCAGGATGCTGGTGCATCTTTGATTGACATGATCACCTTTGTCAAGGAGCAAATTCCTGAAGATGATTGGAAAACCACACCTATCTGGTTAAAAGCCACCGCTGGTTTGCGCATGTTGGATGCTTCTGTAAGTGAACAGATTTTGAATTCTGTGAGAAGTGTATTAAAAGATCAATCCCCCTTCATTTTTAAAGGCGCCAATGTGATATCTGGTAATGAAGAAGGAGGATTCGGATGGATTGCATTCAATTATTTGAAGAAAATCATTGGCCCTAGAAAGACATCTCCTATTATTACTGATCCTTATGCAGTAGTAGAGATGGGTGGTGCTAGTGCTCAAGTGAGTCAAATGGCTGTTACTAATGAAGAAAAAAGTGCTATTCCCAATGACATGAAGTTTCAATTCTCGATTGAAGGAGAAGAATTTACATTATTCACACATTCTTACTTGGGCTATGGTGCAGAACAAGGTAGAGAACAGTTGAACAAGAATCTATTGGAAATGTCTACTGATAAGAGCAATATCCAAGATGTGTGTTTGAATGTAGGATACAGTAGATCCACTGTGGCTGCATCTCCATACGAAGGACCCAAGGGAGATTCACTCAAGGTGTCTGGTAGTTCCACAGGTAGCGGTAATTGTTTACAATCTCTGTCGAAGCTGTTTGCCAAAGAAAGCCAACCAGCCAGCAGTGATACGGATTGTCAAGCAACCAAGGCAAAACCACAATTCTTTGGTTGTGTTGACGTGCCCGTTTTTGTCCGTAACAGTCGCAATATGCTAGTTTTTGAGAATTTCTATTATACGACTAGTGCTATTGGAGTGAAAACTGTTGACATGAAAGCAACCACTTTTCCATTAATCACGACTCCACAAAATATCAAAAGCGCTGCTGCCGAAGTGTGTAGTAAGACTTGGACAGAAGTAGCCTCAGAATACCCCAAGGATGGGCAAGACAAAGAGAACAATTCGAAATGGTGCTTCACTGCTTCTTATGCTGCTTCATTCTTGACAGATGGATTGAAATTGCAGGAAACCAAGAGTATTACGGTACAAAAGGAAGTGGGAGATTCAGAGATTGAATGGGCATTGGGGGCAGCATACAAGGAGGCAGCAGAGTTTTTGAAGAAGTACAATTTGAGACAACCATAGGCGTATCTATGGAATGTAAGAACGCCAGTTTTGATACAAGCTGTGCTATAGGATCTCGAGGCAGATAGATTATTATTATTATTATTCACAGTCATTGTAGTTTTGTGTAGAATAGCGAAAGAAAAGACTCTATTGTATCTCTCTGTATATATCTATTCTATTTATTTACAAAGTTATTCTCTATCCCATGTCATAACATAATAAGTTGTATCTATCTAAGCAGTTTCAGGCTTTCTAGCGACCATCAACATCATTGGTGTGAAAGTACCAGTGTAGCCACCTCTTTCACACCCCCAGCCTCCTTGTTGAAGCATCTCCTGAATCTTGTAAGTACCCGCAGGCACCAACATCATTCCTTCGAAAATCCATAACAGATTTCTAGTAATAAACTTACCAGTCTCGGTCAGTTGGAAACGGAAAGAAAAAGGGTTGTAACTAGGGTGCAGAGGCAACCACCAAGGATCCCCGCCAAAGGTCTCATCTAATGCCATGTCGCGCTGCTCGATGACTTGAAAACCGACACTCTCTAAAGCGGCCACCACTTCAGGCTGACTTGCCATATCTATTTCCAAAAGGGAGGATGTATAATAGGAGACAGAGACAAAGACCGAGGATAAGGTTAGTTTTCGTGTATATAATTGGAGTGACTCCTTTTTGAATCAGTAGATGGACCTTACCTGGTAAACCGTCACCTTCTTCAATTTTCTTCTTAATGAGTTGGTGGAATTCGTTGTTCTTGTCATATTTTGGAGTCAAACACCATTCATAACAAGCGAAGTATCTTCCTGGTTTCAACACCTTGAAGATTTGGCTGTAGACAACTTCTCTCTTTGGTGCATGGCATGTAGCTTCGATGGCATATACACCATCAAAAGAATTCAACTCGAATTTGTCAGTCAATTTCAAAAAGTCACATTGGACGGACCTGGCCGTTCTTGCCACTCCTTCTGCTTCACAAAGTTGATTACCACGAATGACTTGATATTCATTCAAGGTGACTCCTGTTACGTCACATCTAGTAAATTTGGCAATGTTGCGCATAGGACCACCTACTCCACAACCAACATCTAAGAGTCTTTGTCCTTGTAAACATTGTAATTGTCCAGCCAAATAATACTCATGTCTAGCAATCGCACTGCGGAAATCTTCTCCTGGCAATTGATATGCGAAATGGAAAGATTGACCCCAACCCCATTCGTAGAAAGTAGTCGCTAATTCGTAATAATAGTTCACCAAGGTCTTGTAATCTTCATTACGTTCATCAGAAGCATCACCAGAATGCAAATCATTGTACTTGTCGATCCACTCGTTCACATTGATGCCACGTTTCTTCTCCTGAACAAAAAACTTGCCGAACAAGGCCGCCGTGCGGCCGACGGGGTCAGTTCCAAACATCTTATTCACCAACACAAGACCCATTAGACCAGCACCAACACCTGATGCAATTTGAGCCTCCTTAGGCAATTCTTCGAATTTCTTGACGATTTTATCCATTTATATATATGTCTCTGCTTATTACTGAAGCAAAATTGGTTTAAGATGCCAGACTGGATGAAAAACCGCGATCTTTCGTCTGATTCACGGCGCCACTTCCCGACCCTGTCCGGCCACTTCCCATCGTTTGAAATAACCAAAAAAGCAAAGCGACGCTGGACGCTCCTCCTAGGTTAGAGATAGTGGTTTACAGGTTGTATTCCACGGCTTTACACCTCTTAATTTACAATGGACTCTCCCATGCCCACCATTTTGTTCAAGGTATGTCGTTACGAGGCACTTTATCTATGGCTGGATCAAAATGGAAATCTGGCTCAGGACTCACTCAATACTCGTCCCTTGGACTCTAATTTGTCTGAAATACCACTAATGAATCTCCCCCGTATCCATTCTCTTACTATTATTACATTGTCGATGACAACTCTCTCGCTTCTTGACTCAAAATGACAGGATTTGACGTTGGATGAGCATGAATCTAGTACATCTAGCTATTCTCAACGTTCCACATATACTTCTACAGGGTGTGATATCAGGAGCATTTTGAGCACAATGATTGCGGAACAGAGAGACCATTCATACTCCGTATTTGGTGCGACTTACCTCAAATATAGAAAAGTAGTTGCTGAATGGATGATCGATGTATGTGAATATTTTTTATTAGATATCACCACCACACATGCTGCTATAGCATATTTAGATAGATTACAACCTAATGAGAAATTCTCACGATTCGAATGGCAAATGTTGGCTATTTCTTGTATTTTGATAGCGTCTAAATACAATGAATGTGAAAGTGCTGTTCCTGATTTATCCACTTTGGAAGAAATTACACAACAAAGAATAACAAATGACACTTTATTAAATTATGAATTATGGGCCTTGAAACAAATGCATTGGAAACTCAATGCCAGAACACCTATCTCATTTTTAGCTACTTACTTTGTTGGAGGCCTTGTCTCCTCTACAGACACATTTGATTTAAATCAGCAACAAAATCAAGATACTGATATGAATGAGGACAGAGACGACAGATTAGAGATTGAGAAGCTAGTGCATGGACAAGCCAAGCAGATCGCACAAAATTGCATGTTAGATAATAGCTTCAAACACTTCTTAGCAAGTGATCTCGCAGCAGCAATTGCATATATTGCAAGATATCGTTGTCAAATCAGCCCCGTATGGAATTCCACTATGACGCAACACGTGGGAGATGTGAACAAGGCGTCTATTAAGGAGATCATCGACTTACTAATCGACCGCGGCGATTTGAGTATCATAAATACCAACAAACAAGCCAAGAATAGCTTCGGATTGAGAGGAAGTAAAGATAAACAACAAAACGCGTCTCCTACAGGAGTAGATGATTTGGACAGTCCAACTAACAGTTATCACAATAACAACACTAATGATGGCAAGGAGAATGTCTCACCTAATGCAGGCTTCGAGCACTTGCAAGACTATTATAGCTAATTTCAAGGAAATAGCTGGTGCTGGTGATACAGACATCAGCAAATAGAGAGAGAGATGAAGAAGTGAAGAGATAGGAGAAACGGAGCACTTCGATAGAGTTAGGGGGTATCGGAGTGGAAGGATATTATGATTTGTTCGTTTGTTACTATCAGTGGTATGTTAACTCTTTTTGATATGATAAGCTCACGAGTATTCGCAAGCACGTGGATCAGTTTGGTCTTTTTCATGTAATTTTGTGATTAACTCGGAGTAATTCTTTCAATTCAAATCAATCTGCTTCGTGCTTTGACATTAACCATGGCGAACCACTTTCGCCTGTGTGAGTGTCTGGCTTATTGTCACAACTCATGCCTGAACCATAGAACATAGTAGTCCAATCAGTCACATTGCCTACACTCCATTGCTTCAGAGGTTGGTTAAAGGTAGAGGCATCAGAGAACATAAATTGCATATTAGTCACATTGCCTACATTCCATTGCCCTAGAGGTTGGTTGAAGCGAGAGGCATGACAGAACATACGATGCATATTAGTCACATTTGATACATTCCATTTCTCTAGAGGTTGGTTGAAGGCAGAGGCACCACCGAACATACCATCCATATTAGTCACATTGCCTACATTCCATTGCTCTAGTGGCTGGTTGAAGGCAGAGGCACTATAGAACATACCCTGCATATTAGTCACATTGCCTACATTCCATTGCTCTAGAGGTTGGTTGAATCGAGAGGCAGAACTGAACATCTCCTGCATATTAGTCACATTGCCTACATTCCATTGCTCTAGAGGTTGGTTGAAGGAAAGAGCAGCACTGAACATCTCCTGCATATTAGTCACATTAGATACATTCCATTGCTCTAGAGGTTGGTTTAAGCGATAGGCATCAGAGAACATACCCTGCATATCAGTCACATTCGATACATTCCATTGCTCTAGAGGTTGGTCGAAGGCAGCAGCACGATAGAACATACCCTGCATATTAGTCACATTTGATACATTCCATTGCTCTAGAGGTTGGTTGAAGGCATGGGCACCAGCGAACATCTCCTGCATATTAGTCACATTCGATACATTCCATTGACTGATATCGTCATTGAAGTTTGTCTTATCTTTGAACAATTCCCTCGTGTCAGTGACTAGAGAAGTATCCCACAATGAGATATGACCAAACTTGATCTCGGCGGCCACTGGATCTTCACACCAAGCATCGACAGCTGCACGAATGTCATCATCACTACGTACCCCAGAGTACAAGTGTTTGTGAAGGAAATCTATGTTGTTGTCTTTTCTCGGAAGGTTTGTGGACTTCAATAGCTCCAACTTCTCACTATGAGACAAGAAAGAGCAAATCTCATACTTCATCTCTGGGATCAAGTGCACAAAGGGCGAGGTTTCCTTCTCAGCAGGAGGGTCTATGTGGTTTGCTTCGTTTATACGCTCTGCCCGTATTCTTGCTTCGACGAGTGCTCGCTCCGTCTCATCTGCACGTACCTTCTCGCCACTCGTGTGTACTGCTCCCATTGTCGTGTCTGGATACTCTGAAAAGTGTCCTTTCGCCGCCTTCCTGCTCACGAGCCACGAGCTTTTGCTTTTTTTTCACAGCTCAAGAGTTGGTCTCTTCCGAGCGGGGTGGGAGGCTTTGATATCGTGGGATACACCGTCAAAGCTAGCAGCACCGTTATATCACTATCTTCGCAGGGCACCTTGGAGTGTATTTTGCTGTTGAGCGGTAAAAAGAGAATTTAATTGAAGGGATTCTGTGCAGGAAGACAGCAAATCCGCTAAATCGATGTTCTCTCTAATCCAAGGCTTTTACAGCTATTTCACGCACAAACCTAGCGTGAACATCCTTATAATTGGTCTTGATAATGCTGGCAAGACGACCCTGTTGGAATACGTCAAAGGTCGCTTTGGCAAGCAGAAGAGCATGCCTAACGATTCGATCACACCTACTATCGGTATGAACATTGCGAAATTTAATTACGATGGTGTTCAGATTATGTTATGGGATTTAGGAGGTCAAGAGAAGATGCGTAGTATTTGGAAAGAGTATTATACCGAATCAGATGGAGTGGTTTTCGTGCTCGATTCTACAGATACCAGTCGCTTACAAGAAGCCAGAGATGCCTTTGAAAAAGCGTGTGCAGATGAGTTATTGATGGACGTTCCAGCCATGATCTTTGCTAATAAACAGGATTTGCGAGGTGCTTTGGATGTCAAAGGGCTGAGTTCGGTGTTCAATACCAGCTCCTACAGCAAGATATTGAGTGTCAGTGCAATCACAGGAAGAGGAGTGGATGAGGCACTCATATCGTTGATCTCTGAGGCTAAGTGGCATGCGTTGCATTAAAGATTTTTAGAATTGTATATCATTTTTGAATATTGTTTGATTTTGTTACGATGTCAATATAGTATCGCTTTCAACGTGCTCTCTTTGCTTTGCTATATTACAAAATGGAAAAAAGGTTATGAACAAAGCTATTTACATCAATACCATCTTTGTTACAGATGTTTAAGGATCGATTCTAGTTCTCTCTTTAGTGAAAGCATGCAGAACTGTCCCAATGGCATGGCATATTTAGACTGTAAGCTGGACAGCACGGCCATCATGGGCAATTCTGCTACCGCATTGTCCTTTGCATCTCTTAGACTGTCTGCAGAGATAGCGGCGACGTTACCGGAAATCATAATATTGGAGTCCACCATGATTTTGTGCTTGAGATCGGGACTCATCATCACCACATCTTGTCCTTGCATTTTCCATTGCCAGCCACCTGAGGCCACGGAGCGCATTCGGTTGGATACCAGGTTGAGAGACGACATGTAGCCAGAGATCTTAAGGGAGAATAATTGAATGGAAAGAAATAGTTAGAAAGGCTAGATTCATTCATAGTTGATTATAGTGATAGTAAGAATCACAATGGGAGATAGACTTACCATTCTCACAATATCGCAAATATCTGCCAACGGTTCTCCTTCCTTTTTGCTCATCCATGTTTCTGACAATGGTCCTGCCACAGTGTCGTTACTGAGCACATTGGTGAAGTAAACATCTGTCATATTGTCCTGATGGTTGAAGATATCGCAGAACTTCTTGGTGTTGATATTGATATTTCCTAAGTGGATCGCATTGTCATTGTTCAAGTCTAGCTTCAATCCTACCTCGGACTTGATCACATTGTTGATATTCAAGTCTAATTGCACATATTCGGGCTGAAAGTAAGACAATCGATGATACATCATCTTGTCTGTGATGCTTATCAGTGTACGCGTATGCGAAATTCTATTCTGGACATCATCAATGGCCTTCTCTTGTTCAGCGATGCGACCTTTTACACGTTCTTCGGTATTGGATTGCTCAGCCATGACAGAAGTAAAGTGTAGCAATTGTTCTTTTTGCTTATCCAAATAGGAAGATGTCTCATCGCTCATCTTCTCCGCATCCGTGTGCATGTCTTCTACTTCTTTGCGAAGCGTATAAATCTCTTCAGTCAATACAGTGAGTTCATCTTGTTGTGCCAATGCAGCTGTATGTTGAACAAAGGCGGCTTCGTCTTCTTGTTGCAACTCTTGCACTTGCTCCGTTGCTTGGTTGACAGATGCGATTTGGTCGTATATTTCATCAATGTAATCTTCTAAAGAAGCAGCCATATTCAACAATTGCATACTCTCCCAGGTGTTCCAACTAGATATAGCCTGTTCTTTGCATTGAGTTCCAATAGGTTCTAATACCTTCTTTGCAAGTTCGTGAGAAGCTCCATCGATATCTATAGCATCTTGACCGACTAGTTCTACATTAGTCTTCATTTTGCGATCATTGCATGTCTCCCAGCTCTCCTCAGCGCTTTCCAAAGATCCTTTAAATTTGGACGCATCTTTGATACATTGAGGCAAAGACTTGAGTAGACAAGAGAAGACTTTTTCTTTTACGGAAACATCTTCACTACTCTGTACTGTTTGGAAGACAGAAGCAATACTATTTGTATTGCTAATACTATTACTACTATTATCGAATCCACTGAGATATAACAAGTCTGAGAAAGACATGGGGGTAAAAGTGGTTTTGACCGCTACAGGTGATGGCTGAACAACTACTGGCTCGGTCTCTGTTCTTTTGGTGGATTCAAAGTCGTTGATAATGAATTGGTTTGCCTTCTCTGTCATATCAGTAGTGAAGGCATCGGTGAAGTTCTCTGTGAAATTTCCAGTATGGAAACTATTGTCCATACTCGTATCAAGTCCAGCTTTCTCAATTCTAGAAATATCATCTACACTGACATCTCTATCTTTCTTGGTTGCACTCAATTTGCTTGCACTGCGAGCAATTCTAGCCTTGACTGCACTATTCTGCAGGGACTGTCTACCTGCGCCTACACTCAGACGGCTCTTGCCTCCTAATCCACCAATACCAGTGGGTGTCTCGCATTGAGATAAGGTGTTGCGACGACTGCCTGCATTCAACTTCTTGAGACGGTTCAATACTGCATCTGCATTGGCATTACTGGCACCATTGGTAGATTGTCGTCTATCGCTACGAGCAGACATGTTCATATTCACAGAAATGTTCAGACCAGCATCACTGAAACTGATAGAGTTGTCCTTGGCAGCACTGCCTTTGGAGGACACGCTCATCATTTCTTGAGTCGATTCGCTGTTAGTGGATAGATTTTGAGGGGATGTGAATGAAGCTTGATTGTCTGCTGCTATTACTTCTTTCTCGGCGGATTTATTATTATTATTAGTAGTAGTAGTAGTAGTAGTAGTAGGCACTGAGGCAACTACAGGAGAGCTTGTACTCAGAGTGGAGATGTCTCTCGAATTGTTGTTCTTGTTGAAAGAGATGACTGATTCTTGTGATCCCACGCTGGACATATCCTCGTTATCACTATCCTCTACTGCGCCTTGTACAGGTGCTTGATTGTAATCATATTTATCTAGAATTTGTTGTAAGTCACTCTCTAATTCTTGTGTGCGATCATATTCGGAACCAACACTGGAACGTCGACCCATTTTAGTCGAATGCATGGAAGATCGTCTACGTAGCTGATTCAAAGGATTCCCTCCAATACTTGGCCTACTAGATGCAGTGCTGGGCATGGTATTTTTGATGAGATTATTATTACCTTGCTCTTCTTCGTCATCCTCTTCCGTATCACTACCGTCGTCTAATGAACTCCATTGGTTCAAGATCTTGCTATTCGAGGAGGTCTGTTCGTCATTGTCCGCTTCCACAGCTTCACTGCCTTCCATGGAATATAGTGCTTTGGACTTGCGACGGTCTAAGGGAGTCAGTGCGTGAGTAGGTTCATCACGTTCGAACTCGGCCACTTTGGGGGATCCGAACATAACACTCGTACGAGCAGTCTTCTTGACAGACTTAGTGGTATCCTTTTGGTTCGTTTTCAACGAACTTTTCAGTGAAGATGCAGAAGTGTGGTGTGTGTGGTCGTCTCTATCGTAGACACTCTTCGTAGAAGAGAGCACAGATTGTCTCTTATCACGGCCTTCTTCTTCGTCGCTATCATTCAACAAATTGTCCATCTCGTTGGCAGTCACAGTCGTTCGACGAGGATCCAAGCTCTTTCGAAAACTAAGAGCACTATCTGTTGTTAAATTGTCTTGATCCAGCATGTCATCGATATTGGTCACATCCAATGTTTCTCTACGACTGCTATCTACTGCTGCTGCTGTAGTGCTTTCATTCAAGAAGGAATCTACTTCGTCTGCATCAATTGTGGTGCGACGATTAGATGCTGCAACACTCAACCTACGACTATTACTAGTGGTGTTTGAATGGGTAGTCAAATCCTCTTCGTCGTTATCCAGTAATGCACTGACATCGTCTGCATTGATAGTGTCGCGTCTACTGGTCAGACTAGAACGACGACCTAGGGTCATGCCACTATTCAAATCCACATCGCCCAAAATAGAGTTGACATCAATACTGCTTCTGCGACTATGATAGATGATGAAAAAAGAACAGTGAAGTCATGTAAGTAATGAAGAGAGAATAGAGACAAAAAGAGAAAGGAATGATGATAGGATTAGAAATCATTGTTAGTCAGGTTCATAGGAGATGTTGTTGTTTTCCTCTCTCGACGAAGTCCTATTTTATGTCTTTCTTATGTATACACAGTTTAGAGTGTCCTTTAGTGACACCCTGTGCTCTTGTGTATCATCACTTCACTCTCTCTCTCTCTCGTATCTTTCACCAAGAGCGTCTATAAATAAACATTCAATCTCAACACACACTTCACCAAGAAGGGTACCAGTTGGCGCTTACCTTGCTTTCTTCTCGCCACTCGTAGCAACGTCCCTCTTCTTACCCAAAGATGGGTTAGGACTCGCTTCATTGCCACCCAGAGCAAAGCCGACACTTGCACGGCGGTTCTTCATGCCTTTGCCCCCGATAGAAGAACGATTGATATTCTCAATATTTAGTGAACGTCTATCTTGCATGCTGTCTCCAAAGCAACTCAAAATGAGAAGAAATGGCGGTGCAGCACCTTTTTTTGCTATTTGTATTCGTTTGGCAAAAAAGGAAGTGACTTGATCCATCCCGAGGTCGGATAATCCAAAACATTTTGAACAGAATCCGTATTCTTGCTCCAGATTTATAATTCTAGATCAATTCGACCCCACTGTTCGCTGTTGATTGTATTAATCTTACATCTAGCATCATGAATAGGGTTAATATGTCTCTTGGTACGTCAATTTGTTCAAAAATAGCAAGGATCTGAGGAGTTGCAAAATCCCGTACATATGAGCAGCTTCTTATGATTTGAATGCAGAATATTGTGACGAGATGCACAACTCATGTAGACCGACAATGTGTACCTAACTTTTTTTCTCTCTTTTTCATGGACACTTCACTTGCATCGATAATTCCATCCTTTGCTGTTCATTCGGATCTTTCAAATGCCTTGCAATCTAAATGTAATCTAATCCATCTATTTGAATTACATCTTATCTTATCTATCCATATAAATAGATGAGCTCATCAAGCAGTCCAAGAAGCAGGACAAAAAGAAAGCTGCTGATAAGAAGAAGGTGGCAGAGAAGAAGGCCGTTCAAGGAAAAAAAGGTTTGAAAGTTGGTGGTGCTAAAGCAACACTAAAGAAAACTGTTGCCAAGAAAAAGAAGGAGAAGGATTTAAAAGATGCCGTCAAGCAGAATGCCAAAACTAAGGGTGCAAAGAAGACTGAAAGTCCTGTCAGTAAAAAGGCCAAAAAGGTAGCCACTTTGACTATGAACAACAAACAAAAACGTGAAGCTCAACTCAAATCTCGACGGGGCATTACTACTGATAATGGTAAGTCTGGTCCCCTCATTTCTTCTACCGCTTACAACGCTGCCATCCAGAAGGAGGCCGCCAAAATAGCTAAGGAAATGATTAAGAAAGACGCCAAGAAAGTAATACCTGTAGCTACCAAAAAGAAGAACAATAATAATGGCAACATGCAAATCCAATTCGATGTAAAGAAGTTCAGTGAGACGATTACCAAAAGTCTGGCCGCACAATTGAAGAGCGTGTTAAACAAGTCTCCTGGTGGTGGAAAGAAGAACAACGGGAGAAAGGTGATCATGCGTTAGGCTACTGCTATGTCATCATTATATTAGTGCAGTTTATGAATCACCTTCCTTCTTTTTCCAAATTTATCCATCTACCACACATGCACACACCTAATTCATAAGTTGTAACTATAATATCAATACTATGGTGTTAATTCAGATTTACAAATTTTATAAATTGCGATCATCATTTTGGATGAAGAATTACGTTCTAGGTCATGACGATCAGTTGTCCTCCAGTAGTACTTACAACGCTGCTAGAGTTACTTACGCCATTCCAAGATAGTTGCACTATATCGTGGCTGAACTTGCCATCCACAGATGCCATGTGCTTCCAATCTTTGACTGTATGCACCTCAATGGTCTTGTTTGCTGTGGAGAAGGCGATATATTGACCAATATGGTCGAAGGCCAAAGCACCTCCTGTCATATCTCCTGAAGTAGCACTGGTATGTAGACACTTCATCTTCCGTAGATCCCATACGCGACATACACCTGAAGCATTTAAAGTAGCCAAATGGTATCCATTGGATGAAAATTTGCAACAAGTGATGGGTACGCTGTCTTCTCCTACTACTACGATTCCTGAAGTATCCCTCAATTTTATATCACAGACCAGTACTTTGCCTTCATTGGTTCCTATGCCCAATAACATACCATCTGGATGCAAATCACTAGTACTAGCATCGCTTTTGGTTTGGAATGAGTGCACACATTCTTGACTGCCTAAGCTGAAACAATTCCATTGACCGTTCTCGTGACAAGTGAAGACATATTTGTTGGAAGGATGTGCATGCATACCGACTACTTTAGGGCCATAAGAAGATGTATCGATGGTGGCATCATTGCTATAACTTTCTTTCTTGCCTTCACCTCTGCTCCATGTCTTTATAGAGGCCCCATC
>JACLAD010002686.1_pt1 | contig 15860 bp, 17 predicted proteins | sample 8027901 | NCBI WGS metagenome assembly JACLAD01 (sample SAMN15725071, study PRJNA655200) | protist metagenome | isolation source: fluorescence activated cell sorting (FACS) single amplified genomes of... | place: Spain: Blaines Bay Microbial Observatory, Mediterranean Sea | collected 2016-07-05 | reverse complement strand
CAGCTTAAAATGAGTTTCACAACCCTCGATGATTTCTTGTTACGCGCGAGTGACCGGCTTGATCCGATTACGGGTGACGCGCGCTTACCTGAAGGCGGGGATCTCGATTTTATTGATGATAGCAGAATGAGTTCTATACGTTCTGCCGCAGTTCTGATTCCGATCATTCCGCGTCTCGATGGACCAACGGCGTTACTCACTAAACGTCCAGATACAATGGCAGCGCACCCGGGGCAGGTCGCTTTTCCTGGTGGAAAGGTCGAAAAGACTGATGCTGATGATATTGCGGCAGCGCTGCGTGAGGCTGAAGAAGAAGTAGGTGTTGTGCCGGACCGGGTTGAGCTTATTGCGCGGTCATCGCGATATGTCACCGGGACCGAATTCAGGATAACGCCGGTGGTTGGCGTATTGCCGCATGATTTTGTGGCTCGGCCTGACGAATCTGAGGTTGCTGCCGTTTTTGAGGCGCCGCTATCATTCCTGTTCAATGCCGCTAACCACCAAACGGGGACAGCGGTGTGGAAAGGAAAGCGGAGAGAATATGTAGAAATGCCGTGGCAAGGGTTTCGGATTTGGGGTGTCACCGCTGGCATCATCCGGGATTTGTATGCTAGTCTTTACGAGAATTAAGGAGCGCTGATTTGGCCCCTCGTGTATTGTTACAACTCGTCTTTTTCCTGCTGCCATTCATTATGTTTGGCCTCTATCGTCTTGCCATCGCTGAAGCGAAGGAGGAAGGGCGAAAACCTTGGCCCATAAGGGTTTTGTTCGGGATTGGCTTCGTTTTGGCCATTGGGTCTTGGATTGCCTTCATTTTTATTGACCAGACAGCGGGCCGTGAAGAGTGTTATCGGGCCAGTTTTACTGATCCTGTTACGGGTGAGTTTGTACCTGGTGAGAGCTATGCGTGTGAGAAGGATTTTGAGCAAATCGGCGTGCCGCGAAGTATAGACCCGGGCGGGAAAGCGATAGGGGTTGGAGAGCCGGACCCTGCGGGGCCAGAAGGCGCTGTGCCGGGAAAGAATACCGCGCCGGATGTAGAACCGATTGTAATAGACGAGAATACGGCAGAGACCCTTGACGATCCTGAACGCTGATTGGCTGACCGCGCCTGAAACCCTTGAGATTGTTGCAGCTTTAGAGGCCGCGAAACCGAATGGAGCCCGGTTTGTGGGCGGCTGTGTGCGCAATGCGATCATGGGGCGACAGGTTGATGATATAGATATTGCCACACAATTGGCCCCGAAAGAGACCCTAAAAGCACTGGAAAAGGCTGGGATTAAGGCCGTGCCAACAGGGGTAGAGCATGGGACTGTAACCGGTATTGTCAATCATGTGCCGTTTGAAATTACGAGTCTGCGCCGCGATGTGGAAACTGACGGTCGTCGCGCGGTTGTCGCGTTCACCCAAGATTGGGCAGAGGACGCTCTGCGCCGCGATTTTCGTATGAATGCACTCTACGCTTCGCCCAATGGGGAGGTGTTCGATCCGGTTGGCGGCGGGCTAAAGGATGCTCAGTCAGGGCGGGTGATTTTCATTGGCGACGGCGATCAACGTTTGTGGGAAGACTATCTTCGTATCCTGCGGTTTTTCAGGTTCAATGCTTGGTATGGGGCCGGGATCGACGGAGATGGACTTGCCGCCTGTGCGCGTCAGAAAGATGGGCTGAAGAAAATTGCCACTGAGCGCATTTGGAAAGAATTGAAAAAACTGTTGCGGGCACCCGACCCGACCCAAGCGGTTGAGGCGATGCAGCATAGCGGTGTGTTGGATGTTATCCTGCCTGAACATAGAGGCGCTGACGCCCTTCACGATTTGCGCGTGACGGAGCAACTATCCGGCGTGCAACCCGACCCAATGCTGCGTTTGATGGCGTTAGTGCCCCGCACAGCTCTGGCGGTGCAGCAGACGTCACAAGGTTTGAAGCTGTCTAATGATGAAACGGCACGTTTGACGATGTGGGCAGCGGATAATTTGCCTGAGATTGTTGGTATGCGCGGCAAAGAGTTGCGCGCAACGCTTTATTGGCACGGCAAGCAGGCCGTTGTTGACCGCGCGATGCTTTCAGCAGCGAATGTGCGCGATATCCTTGCGGCGGTGAATGCTTGGCGCAGACCTGATTTTCCTATCAATGGGAATGACGCGCTTAAGGCGGGTTTCGAGGGCCAAGACATTGGCAAAGCCCTAAGCCGGGTTGGTCAGGCGTGGGTTGATAGCGATTTCATGCTGGAGCGCGACGCGCTGCTTGCGGTTTTAGTTCAGCCCCAAAATTGAGGCGTTCAAATAGCCTGCAAAACTGACCCACAAGAAATAGGGGATTTGTAGGATAGCGGCTGCAAGAGAGTGTCTTGCGAAGCTGCGGATCATGGCGAGTATGAGAATCCACAAAATTGCGAGGGCGACGAGCGCTAATAAAATTTGATGAAAGCCAAAGAATAGCCAGCTCCACGACAGATTGACTGCCAACTGGGTGAAGTAGAGGCCCAGCGCGCCTGAAGCCGCAGCGAAACTGCCCGCCTTGATACGAACGAGCACAGCCCCCAATGCCATGAGAACGAACAAGATTGGCCAAACAATCGCAAATGCAAAGTCAGGCGGGTTAATCGCTGGTTTTGTTAATGCAGCGTACCACGCATCATCACTACCGCCTGAAACGACCGCACCGAGTGCTGCCGTCGCTGCGGTTAGAAGGGCGATGAGCAGGATCGTGATGAAAGCAGGGCGGCGTTGGGTCATAGTGGGCCATAACAAACTTGAGTCGAGGCGTCAGCCCTATTCTCGATCTAGGAGATCACCGGGTTTGCAGTCGAGGACTTCGCAGATTTTATCGAGCGTCTCAAACCGCACGCCTTTGACTTTGCCTTGGCGCAAAGCCGAAAGATTTTGTTCGGATATGCCAATCGCAGCGGCAAGTTCTTTCGATTTCATCTTTCGCATGGCTAGCATGACATCAAGACGGACGACAATCGCCATTATACAAATTGCCTGTTCTCATGTGCGATTTTGACCGCATAGATATGGACGTGACCAATGATAAAAATAATCGCACCGATGAGCAGGATAGATAGCGTATTCGTGTCCACAGCTACGCTTAACTCCTTTTGCCCGGGCGGATTATCGTAAGTCATCGCATAAACTGACGCTGTAAACATGAATATGCGGCTTAAAGCATAGACGATGATCGTAATGCCCAAGAAGCGTATTGTTTTTGCCGCCTGCATTCGAAACGGCGTGCCTGTTCGCAGCGTACCGAGCACACGAAAAGCACCAAACAGAATGAGCACTGGCGCAAAATAGCTAATTGTTGCCAGTAGCTTTAGCAGCCATTTCTTAGTCTCTGAATAGGTGATGCTCGCTCTCGCGTTCTCGGTGACCCTATTCCAATAAATATCAAGAGTTTGGTCAATTGCGTTATATGCAAAGAAGAAAACCAACGAGGTGATGACAATCAGAACCGTTAGGGCTTGAAATCCAAAACAGGTATAACGCAGCGTTTTTGGCAGTTCGTAGTCGCTCATAAATTCACCCTTGAGATATTATTATTCATGTTTTACATGAATTTTATGTTTCAACAAGGATGAAAATTATGCATGCGAAAACCATTATGAAAGCTGCTGCCACCGCATTGGTATTCTTATCAATCGCCGCTTGCACAAGCGTGCCGATCACGAGCTATCCGAAGCTTGCTTCGCTTGACCCGGAAACAATCGACCTTGCAGATATTGAGCTTGCAGTGCGCATGCAGGACGATTTCGGGATTATTAAAGATAGCGCCGTTTTATCCTTGAGCTTGCAGCACAAAGATACAGGCGAAAAAATCCAAGAGAGGTTCATTCTGGAAACGAATGACGCACCTCTGACGCGCGTTCTAAGCCAGAAAAATAAGCAAGGTTATGTGATTAAACGGTTTCGGATGTCCCCAGAAACAGCGGCAGCGGCCACAGCCTATCGCATGCAGGTGGTTACATTACGAAATGCTGAACCGGGCAAACAACATGAGGGGACTTTTAGTGCCAATGTTGGCTTCTGCATGCAACCCGGCGGCAATCCGTTTCTTGATCCGCGCATGACGCTGTTCATAAAGACCGATCCGGACAAAGACTTCTTCACAATGATTAGAGAGACCGAAGTTGATTTGCCGCGCGATCAAATGGAGCAGGCCAAGCTTTGCGAAACGACGCCGTAATTGACTATGGCCACTTCACGACAGGTGGCATGCTAGACAGGATACTGGTGACATTGCCACCAGTTTTTAGACCGAATGTTGTGCCGCGATCATAGAGTAGATTAAACTCAACATAGCGCCCGCGGCGGATGAGTTGTTCCTCGCGCTCTTCTGGCGTCCAGCCTTCGTTCATGCGGCGACGGGCGATTTTGGGGTAGATATCAGCAAAGGCTTTGCCGACATCTTGTGTGAAGGCAAAATCGCGGTCCCAGTCGCCGGTATTGTGACGGTCATAGAAGATACCGCCTGTCCCGCGCGGCTCATCACGATGGGCGAGATGGAAATACTCGTCGCAACGCTGTTTGAAGTCCGGATACCAAGATTTGTCATAAGGATCACAGGCGCCTTGCATCGCGGCGTGGAAATCAACCGTGTCTGGGAAATACTCTTGGCGTTGATAATCGAGCAGAGGCGTTAGGTCGCCGCCGCCGCCAAACCAGCTTTCAGATGTCACCAACATGCGGGTGTTCATATGCACAGCAGGGACGCGCGGATTGTGCAAGTGTGCGATCAGGGAGATGCCAGACGCCCAAAAGCGGCCATCGGATTTATCCGCGCCGGGAATCTGCGCGCGGAACGCCTCAGAAAACTCACCATAAACCTCTGAGAAATGTACACCGACTTTTTCGAAGAATTTCCCACGCATGATGGCCATTGTGCCGCCGCCAAGGTCTTCACTGCCATCACCGCGTGTCCAATCAGTTTTCTCAAAGCGGCCTGCTTCGCCTGAATAGAGTGGGCGTGTCGCCTCATCTTCAAGCGCCTCGAATCGCGAGATGATGTTGTCTTGGAGGGATTTGAACCACGTGCGGGCTGTTTGCTTTTGGAGGTCTAAGGTCATGGTGTCTCTGTTAACGGAGCCTATTGGAGCGCTGTGTAAGCTTTGACGCCTGTAAGCGAAAGGGAAATCGGCTCATACACGTGCATTCCCTTATAGCGCACAGATAGATATGGATTACCGACTTTATTCAGGTCGTGACCTTTCGCCTCAACCTCGCTGACAGCGTGGGAACTTGAAATCGTATGCAAGGCAAGGTAGGCGGCAATCATCGAGGGAGGAGTTGCGTCGCTGCGCCGCAATGATCCGTGCCTCATAACTGTGTATCCAGACTGCAAAGTCTTGCCGAAGGAATAGAACACGTGAGCGATTCCAATACGACGGCCACCGAAACGGTCGATGAAGAACGCCGGGATTTCATCCACATTGCCGCTGGCGCTGCTGCTGTAGCTGGCGCGGGCCTTGTGGCATATCCACTGGTGGATCAAATGAATGCTGCGGGCGATACAAAAGCTGCCTCTAGCCTCGAAGTTGATATCTCCAAAATCCCACTGGGTGGAGAGATTCGCGTGCTGATTGGCGGTAAGCCTTTCTTCCTGCGTCACCGCACAGCGGAAGAGATTTCTGCAGCCGTGAATACTGACGTTTCAAAGTGTCCTGATCCAGAGACCGATGAAGAGCGCCTTATGCCTTTGCCAAATGGTGAGCTGAACCCGGCGATCTTGGTGACATCTGGTGCATGTACACACCTTGGCTGTGTGCCTGTTGGTCCTGCACAAGGCGCAGTGGGTGACTATGGTGGCTGGTACTGCCCATGCCACGGCTCGCACTATGACACATCTGGCCGTATCCGGAAGGGCCCAGCCCCGACGAACCTGCCAATCCCTGATTATGAATATGTGACCGATACGGTCGTCAAAATCTCACTCTAAAGGAAGGACACAAGACCGATGAGCGGACACGAGTCCACCTACAAGCCAGCAAGTGGCTTTACGAAATGGCTAGATAGCCGCCTTCCGATTGTTCGGTTGGCGCATGATAGCTTTGTTGATTTTCCAACCCCGAAGAACCTGAACTACTGGTATACGTTTGGCGGTATTCTCGCCATCTGCCTGATGATCCAGATCATTACCGGTATCGTTTTGGCGATGCATTACACCGCCACAGTCAACGAGGCCTTTGGTTCAGTTGAACGGATTATGCGCGATGTACCATTTGGGTGGTTGATCCGTAACATTCACATGGTCGGTGCGTCGATGTTCTTTCTCGCCGTTTACGTCCATATGTTCCGCGGTCTTTATTATGGCTCATATAAAGCACCGCGCGAGGTGCTTTGGATCTTGGGCTGTATCATTTTCCTTCTGATGATGGCGACGGCTTTCCTTGGTTATATGTTGCCTTGGGGACAAATGTCGCTTCACGGCGCGAACGTGATTATCAACCTATTCGGTGCGATCCCACTTGTTGGTGAAAGCATTCAAAGCTGGCTGATGGGCGGCCCATCTGTGGGTAACCAGACGCTCAATCGCTTTTTCTCACTGCACTATTTGCTGCCATTCATGATCGCAGGTGTCGTTATCCTGCACATTTGGGCCCTGCACGTGCCGGGTAATAATAACCCGACAGGCGTTGAAGTTCAGGAAGTTGAGAAAGACACGGTTCCGTTCCACCCATACTACACGGTCAAGGATGGTTTCGCGATTGTGATGTTCCTCATCATTTTCGCGGTGTTCGTCTTCTATGCGCCGAATGTCCTTGGACATGCGGATAACTATATCGAAGCCAACCCGTTGGTGACGCCGTCACACATTGTGCCGGAATGGTATCTCTTGCCGTTCTACGCGATCCTGCGTGCGATTACGTTCGACCTTGGGCCGATTGATGCTAAATTGCTCGGCGTGATCTTCATGTTCGGCTCGATTGCGGTTCTGTTTATTCTGCCATGGCTAGACACAGCAAAGACGAAGTCGATGCGTTATCGCCCAGTTGCGAAGCAATTCTTCTTTGGCTTCGTCGTTGCTTGTTTGCTCCTAGGTTGGTGCGGCGCGATGAACCCTGATGATCCAATCATTGCGATGGGTAAAGATAAACTGGTCGTGAACTATACCGATGCTGCGGGGCTCGAGGGGTCTCGTACATTCGAAGACTATGCTCCAGCAGCTGAGTTTAGAGCTGACCAACAAGCATCCGGTGCAACGGCATCGATGGCGATTGAGAAGGCAGGCGCGTTTACATTTAAGCATCTATCGCAGCTGATGACGCTCTACTATTTCGCTTACTTCCTATTGATCCTGCCGATCCTGGGACTTCGTGAGAAGCCAAAAGGTGAGCCAGATTCAATCCATAAGGCAGTTCTGGGCAATCACGCTCCAGTCGCTGCTCCAGCCGAATAAGGGAACCAACGGACATGACTTTTTTCCGTACTCTTGTCGCAGGCCTCGGCGCAATCGCCATTGGCTTCTCGGCTCATGCAGCTGGCGGCTCAAAACACGCTGAAGCGCCAGAAGGGGGCTGGGCGTTTGCATCTGTTCCTGCTGGTAAGCTCGAAAAAGATAGCATGCAGCGCGGCTATCAGGTTTACAAAGAGGTTTGTGCATCATGCCACGGTATGAAGCTACTCTCTTACCGTAACCTCGGCGAGCCGGGCGGACCGTTCTATGACGAAGCGTTCCCGAATGCGAATGACAATCCGCTCGTTAAAGCTTTGGCCGCTGAGAATGAAATTCTTGATCCAATCCCGGATGATAGCGGAGACCTTGTTTATCGTCCGGCGCGTCCATCGGATGCATTCCGCTCGCCTTATGCCAATGAGCAGGCTGCACGCGCGGCGAATGGCGGTGCATATCCACCAGATCTTTCGGTTATCACAAAGGCCCGTGGACACGGCGCTGAAGGTCAAGGCGCAAGCTACGTTTACTCGCTCCTGAAAGGCTATCCTGATCCTGAAAAGATCAAGACCAAAGAAGGCGAAGACGGTCTGAACGTGAACTATATTGAGTTCGACAAAGGCGAGACCGTTGGCACGCTGACACAGCCGACGGGTCAGTATTACAACCCTTACATGGCTGGTGACGTTACAGCGCAGTGGGAAGGCGATCCACGTCACCTTCCATATGGTGGTTTCCTTGCAATGGCGCCGCAGCTACCGGATGGCCGCGTTGAGTATATTGATGGAACTGAAGCGACAACGGCTCAAATGGCCTACGATGTTGCACAATTCCTTCAATGGGCCGGCGATCCAAAGCAGGAAGCACGCAAGAAGTTGGCTTTGCCTTCAATCTTATATTTGATCCTTCTCGCCGTGTTGCTATGGTTCTCTTACAAGCGCATTTGGCGGAATGTTGCGCACTAGGGCAACTGACACAGTCATGTGAATTGACGACCCCGTTCTTGGCTGATCCAAGGGCGGGGTTTTCGTATCTGGAGTTATGCAATGTCAAAATGGGTGATAGGCGTGATCGGTGGGTCGGGCCTGTATGAGGTCGATGGGCTTCAGGGCGCGCAAGAAGTCGAAGTTGAGACGCCTTGGGGCGCACCTTCAGATGCGTTGATCAAGGGGCATGTAGGTGATGTCGAGTTTGTCTTTTTGCCACGCCATGGCAAAGGGCATCGCTTAACGCCAACGGCCGTGCCTTACCGTGCCAATATTGATGCATTGAAACGTCTCGGGTGTACGGATGTGCTCTCCATTTCGGCTTGTGGGTCGCTGCAAGAGCATATGCCGCCGGGCGATTTCGTGATGGTTGACCAGTTCATTGACCGTACCTTTGCACGGGAGAAAAGCTTTTTTGGGCCGGGTATGGTCGCGCATGTATCCGTCGCGGATCCTGTCTGTGAGCGCTTGTCTATGCTGGCTGGAGACGCAGCGGCAAAGACAGGGGTTAAAGTTCATCGCGGCGGCACTTATTTAGCGATGGAGGGACCCCAGTTTTCGACACGTGCGGAGAGCCATATGTATCGCAACTGGGGCTGTGATGTCATCGGTATGACGAATATGCCCGAAGCCAAACTCGCGCGCGAGGCAGAGCTGCCATATGCGACCGTTGCGATGGTCACCGACTATGATTGCTGGCGCGTGGAAGAAGAAGGCGTGACAGTTGCCGATGTGCTTGAGGTGATGGCCAAGAATACCGCTAAAGCTAAAGCGGCCATTGTGAAACTCGCTGAGAACTTGCAGGGCGTGCCGCGAACGCCTTCACCTGCGGGAATTGATACCTGCTTAGACTATGCACTTATCACAGCGCCTGAAGCCAGAGATCCAGCGATGCTTGCAAAGCTTGATGCAGTGGCAGGCCGGGTGCTGGGGTAGAACCTGAGGAAATTTGTCTTGTCATCGCATTGTCACCTTGCGACTCGCTGGGCATTGGTCTTTAAGCCAAGGCAGGCGACACGGGCAGAGGCGGCACTCCGATGAAACTGATTTCCTGCAACGCAAATCGGCCATTGGCGGAAGCCATAGCGGACCACCTTGATTGTCCGTTGACGGATGCTGAAGTGAAAAACTTTGCAGACAATGAAATCTTTGTCCGTATCAACGAGAATGTGCGCGGCGAAGACGTGTTCATTATCCAATCGACATCACGCCCGGCCAATGACAATCTGATGGAGCTGTTGATCTGTATCGATGCTCTGCGGCGTGCCTCCGCGCAGCGTATTACGGCTGTCATTCCTTATTTCGGATATGCGCGCCAAGATCGTAAAACCGATGGGCGCACGCCGATTTCAGCCAAGCTTGTCGCTAACTTGATTGCGGCAGCTGGCGCTGACCGCGTTTTAACAATTGATCTTCATGCTGGGCAAATCCAAGGCTTCTTTGATATTCCGACGGATAATATGGTCGCTCAACCCGTCATGGTTGACGATATCAAGCGCCGCATGAGCGATGAAAAACTCATGGTCGTTTCACCCGATGTTGGCGGTGTTGTGCGCGCGCGTTTCTTTGCCAAACGTATTGGGGCTGATCTTGCGATCGTGGATAAACGTCGCCCTGAGGCTGGTAAGTCAGAAGTTATGAATATCATCGGCGATGTGTCTGGTCGCAAATGTATTCTCGTCGATGATATATGTGATTCAGGCGGCACGCTGTGCAACGCGGCTGCAGCGTTGAAGGAACAAGGTGCGGTCTCCGTCAGTGCTTACATCACGCACGGTGTGCTTTCGAATAATGCAGTTAAACGCGTTGAAGGGTCGGTGATGGATGAACTCGTCATCTGTGACACGATCAAGCCGGAAGAGGCGGACCTAAAGTCTAAGAAATTGCGTGTGCTGTCAGTTGCGCCCCTGCTGGGTGAAGCCATCCGCCGGATTGCAAATAATGAGAGCGTCTCGAAGCTTTTTGACTAAGCTTCCTCAGGACAGCAATTCTCAAATAGGGTCAGCCCTTTGACCTTGGTGGGGTCAAGGTGCTCGCCATCGACATATACTTCGAAATGTAGATGTGGGCCTGTAGCCCGGCCGGTCATGCCCATTTTGCCGATTTTGGTGCCCGCTTTGATGATATCGCCTTTGGCAACGAATGCTTTTTCGAGCTGGGAGAATCTAAGCTTGGTACCATCGGCGAGAAGAACGTCGACGGTATTTCCATAGCCCTCTTTTTTCTTGGACAAGATGACTTTGCCATCTGCGGGCATGAAGATTGGTGCATATTTCTCCGCGCCAATATCAACGCCAGCATGCACTTTGTATTGACCGGTCCAAGGGTCTTTGCGTTTGCCGTACGGACTTGTGATCCGCGCATCCTCATGAAGGACAATTGCATGGGTAAATATGCTACTTGGGGTGCCGCTAATCTGTGCCAATGAGAGCGGCGCAAGCAAGGCTCCGAATACCAGCGCTAAAACGGCCATATTGCGCCGCGGCTTTTGCGCTTTTGGTTCGAGCAATTGTGTGAGGCGCTTCTTCAAAGTTTCTTGCCGCGGCAAAATGAAGGCAGCGACGGGGAGTGGTTTGAATGGAATTGGACGCGTCGCACGGGCGGTATTTGCCAGTGCGCGCGCATATGCGACGCTGTCACCAGTGAGCTTTGCGGTTTGTTGATCGCATGCGGCCTCACGCCAATAATCGAGCTGTCTGCGCATCATCCAAGCGAAGGGTGAGAACCAGAAAATGTCAGCGACAAGACGTTCAAACGGGCGGGTCAACAAGTCGCCGCGCGCAACATGCGTGCATTCATGCGCAAGAATGATATCTGCGTCGGCTTGGCTTGTCACAGTCTCAGGTAGATAGATCGTCCGCTGCTTAATGCCCGCGAGGAATGGCGAACCGTTCGGGATTGTCGCAACGCGAGGTACTTGCCGAAGATTAAGTATATTGGCCCAATGATCGGCTTGAATCGTATCATTCACTTGGGCCTTGGCTTTGATATTTTGTAACCGCCATTGGCAGAGCGCATTCATGACAATCCGCGCGCCCCAGCCCAAGAATAGAATAGTTGCCATTGCCCAGCCAATGAATGGAGATGAGGCGGTTTCGGCGGCGGCTTGCAAGGTCGGGTTCGCGCTCATCGCTTCGGCGGCGCCGCCAACGTAAGGAAGGTCGGGGATTGGTGAGGTGTTTTGGTTTGGGAGTAGACGATACCCAATAGCAATGACCCAAGGCAATACAGAAAGCACCGCGGCGCCTCGCCATATCGTATGCGCAAATCGTGCCGGGACAGTGCCGCGAGTGAGTAAATGGGCGCCGCCTGCGAGCAGTCCGGTCCATATCAATGAGAAGGCGATGAACCAGAGAGCGGACATACTTATTCCCCTTTATCGCGGGCTTCTGCCGCGTTGATGATTGTATCAAGTTCATCAAGCTCTTCGTCAGAGAGGTGGGGACTTTCGGCGAAAAGCGCAGCAGGTATTGGGCCATCCATATCAAGGACTTTACGGGCGAGATGGCGCACAAGACTGCCGAGCGTTTCAACCCGGTCTAGCAATGGCTCAAAAGTTACCGGGTCCATCTCGCCATTGCGTTTGACCCAGCCTTTCACTTCCATGCGGCCAAGTACCGTTCGTGTCGTTGAGAGTTGCCAGTCTTGCGATGGACCAACCGCCTCATGCAGTTGCCGCGCTGTTTTGGGGCGACTGCCCCAGAGATATTTCAAGATGACAAGTTCTGACGGATTTGGATTGGCCATAAGTAATGCCTAGATTGCTACACCTGTAAAGTTACGACTGTAAACGCCAGAAAGTCAAGCCGAATACAGACTGCCCGTTGCGTCTTACCAACCTTTAAGGTAACAGCCGCGCTTACAGAAAGGACAGCAACAGGCTGCTCCTGTCAGGTAGTCACCAAAGAGATTGGCGGACTTCAGGGCGAAAGGAAAAGACAAATGTCTCAACAAATTACTTTTAATGTCGAAGTGCGTGAGCGCATTGGTAAAGGTGGCGCTCGCGAAGCCCGCCGTAACGGTATGGTGCCAGGCGTGCTTTATGGCGGCGGCGAAGCACCCGTTGCGATCAACCTCAAGCAAAACGAAGTGATCAAAGCGATCAATACAGGTCAGTTCCTGTCTTCAACAGCTCAGCTTGTTCACGACGGCAAGAAGCAGCTGGTTATCCCGCAAGCTATTCAGATGCACCCCGTATCTGATCAACCTGTTCACGTTGACCTGTTCCGCGTTAAGAAGGATCAGATCATTACGGTTGAGGTTACAGTGAACTTCCTCAACGAAGAAGACTCGCCGGGTATGAAAAAGGGCGCTGCTCTTAACATAGTGCGTTATGCGGTTGAGCTGAACGTTCGCGCCGACAGTATACCGGACTCTTTGGACGCTGATCTTACCGGTTTGGACATTGGTGATAACGTCAAGATTTCTGACATTACGCTTCCAGATGGCGCTGAGCCGACAATTACCGATCGTGACTTCACAATCGCTTCTATTGTTGGTCGCGGTATCGCTGCTGACACAGAAGATGAAGGCGCGCCAGAAGACGTCGAAGTCGAGGCGATCAATCAGTCTAAAGACGACGAGTGATCAAATCGCTGATCAATTTGGTGGCGGGGTGGCTAACAGGTCGCCCCGCCATTATTGATTCTGAAGATCAATCAGACGAGGCCGTCATGCATATCTTGGTTGGACAAGGCAATCCCGGCGCGAAATACGCCGGAAATCGCCACAATATCGGGTTCATGACGATGGATGCGATTGCTAGCGATCACGGCTTTGGCCCTTGGCGAAACAAGTTTCAAGGTCAGATTTGCGAGGGTACGGTTTCTGGTGAGAAAGTTCTGCTTTTAAAGCCGGAAACATTCTATAATGAAACTGGCCGCGCCGCCCACGCAGCGATGAAATTTTATAAATTATCGCCAGAAGACATTACGATTTTTCATGACGAGATTGATCTTGCCCCCGGGCGCTTGCGGGTTAAGCGCGGCGGTGGGCATTCAGGAAATAATGGTATCCGGTCGATGATCGCGCATATTGGTGCGGAGGTCCGGCGTATCCGCATGGGCGTTGGGCATCCGGGCGATAAAACTCGCGTCATGCCCTATGTGCTTTCAGATTTCTCAAAAGCTGATGAGACGTGGAAAGATCCCATGATCGAAGCTTGCGCCCGTGCTTTGCCGCTACTCGTGACGGAAGGCGATGAGCGCTACCAAACTGAAGTGATGCGTCTTGCCCCAGCACCTAAAGGCGACCCGAAGCAGGCAAAATAAGCCCGCTCCGGATCATTTATCAGAGCGCTTTATTCAGAGAGTACGAACTCTGTGCGGCGGTTTTTGGCATTCGCTTCTGGAGAATTGGAAGTGTCCAAGAGCTGGGTAGAGCCATAGCCTTTGGCTGTAATTTTGGCGGTATCAACACCTTTACTCGCCAGATAAGTCACTACAGCTTCAGCGCGCGCTTGTGAAAGCGTCATGTTAGCAGTTGCGTCGCCCGTTGCGTCCGCATGGCCTTGAACTTCGATGTCATGGTCACTGCAGAGGATTGCCGCGCCAGAAAGTGCGTTCAAAAGACGTCCGCTACGATTTGTGATATTCGCGGCGCCTGTCCCAAACTCGATATTGCGTCCAGACATCGTGTCCGTGAAGGCCTTTTGGCAGGCTTCAAGTGAAGTGTCTGACCCCAATCCAGCCAGGGCTGCGCCGATACCGACTTCACCACCTTCGACACTGATGCCATCAACGACAAAGTTGAAACGTCCTGCAGCGTCGTCATCGGTTAGAATAACAGCACGGCCAGCCTCGAACGCGTTGCGTTTCATGCCAGCGTTTGGGGCTGTACCGGTCAGCGTTGGGACTGTTCCATTTATGCTAAGACCAAGCCAGTCAAAGCCAAGGCCTTGCAGCTTGTTTGTAAGCTTTGATGTTAGATCGGCGGTTGATAGCTTTACTGGCGCGGGCGGGGTTGTGTCATCGATAATAGGGCCTGTCTGAATAACAGGACAGGAAACAGCGACAGCCGGCAGCGGTTTGGACCTCATCCACCATGCAAAGATCAGCATCGCCAAAATGCCTGCAATGACCCAAGCGAGCAGCCACCATGCACTACCCTCGTCGTCATCATCGGTATGGCCAGATGTTGCCGTTAGGGTTGGTTTAGCGGCAACAGTTGAGGTCTCTGGTGCTTTTGTCGTCGCCATAGCCCCTGCGAGTGCTGCAGCTCCGCCCACGGCGGCTGCTGCTTTTGGGGCAGCTTTCGGTTTTGGCTGACCAACCAGCGCGAGTGGATCAGTTGGATGCTTTTTCTTCCATGCCTCTTTGCCATCTTTATCGCTGGTCTTCATATCGATCCAAGCACGAAGGTTTTTGCGGCCATCGCGTTTGCCAAGATCATCGACGAGATCATAATACCCATCGACGGTTTTCCGACTTGTAAGACCCGCTAGCGCGTAGCGTTTGTCTTTATCAAATGGCTCATCTGGCGTGGTTTTATCAAGTCCGACCTGTACCAGGACATTGTCTTTAGAACGTGCATGGTGCGCAATTGCGTGAACCCAGTCGCTGTCTTTTTTCGATGTATCGCAAGACGCTTTTGACCACAGAACCATGATCGACTGCGAGTTATCAGCGTCGCGATAGTCCTTTGGTGTTGGCGTTGTGTGCTCGCGCTTCTTGTCATGACGGACTTTAAATTTGAGCGCTCTCAAGCGGCGAACAATCAGTTCTGCCTGCTCACTGTCGGCAATCGCATTTACTAAAAAAACGTCGTAACGCATGAATTTCTCCCCTTAATTGAACGCATACTCATACAAAACTTCGCTCAATTTGCCAGTCGATATACCAGACAGGCGAGAATACCCCCTGTTCTTTAGCCCAGAATACGCTAATCGGCGCGCTAGATATGAAATGCGGAGGCTCAACATGGGCTTTAAATGTGGAATTGTCGGACTGCCTAATGTTGGAAAGTCGACACTGTTCAATGCGTTGACCCAGACAGCGGCGGCACAGGCGGCAAACTATCCATTCTGTACAATTGAGCCAAATGTAGGCGAGGTCGCTGTGCCCGAGGCGCGTCTTGATGCGCTTGCGAAGATCGCTGCTTCAAAAGAGATCATTCCAGCGCGCATGAACTTTGTCGATATTGCGGGCCTTGTTGAGGGTGCTTCCAAAGGCGAGGGATTGGGCAACCAGTTCTTGGCGAATATTCGCGAGACCGATGCGATCATCTATGTTCTGCGATGCTTTGAGGATGAGGATATCACGCACGTTTCGGGCAAGATTGACCCGCTCGCAGATCTTGATGTGGTTGAGACAGAATTGATGTTGGCCGACCTAGAAAGCCTAGAGAAGCGCAAAGCGGGCGTCGTCAAAAAAGCCAATTCCGGTGACAAAGAGGCCAAAGCGCAAGTCGCTCTCATAGATTTGGCGTTGAATCAGCTCAATGAAGGTCGCCCTGCACGTCGCGCAACAGTTGACGCCGATGATCAA
>JACLAD010007065.1_pt1 | contig 15865 bp, 18 predicted proteins | sample 8027901 | NCBI WGS metagenome assembly JACLAD01 (sample SAMN15725071, study PRJNA655200) | protist metagenome | isolation source: fluorescence activated cell sorting (FACS) single amplified genomes of... | place: Spain: Blaines Bay Microbial Observatory, Mediterranean Sea | collected 2016-07-05 | reverse complement strand
GACCGGTGCACCAACACGGAAAAGGAGTGTTCCCATGTTGCGATAGGGTAATTGAATTGAAAGAGAGAATTGGAGGCGAGAGGTGCAAGGATAGAGAGAGAGAGAGAGAGAGAGAGAGAGAGTGGAGAGAGAGCAGGAGGGGGAGACAGAAAGAGATCATGCACATAGCACTATAATTTGCATTTTTTTCGAAGGATTTACAACCCTATGTACATAGCTAATTCACAAGAATCACATACACTAGAGTCTCTCTTTGTTGTCCTAAATTTGCCAAAGGAAAGCAGATAGTTATCCGACCTCATTGAGTCACTATAGAGAAATCGACACTCTCGACTTGGTCCACTTTTTTTTTTTCTACTGATCGAAGGTAATATCGTATCGACCCAGCGATGTCTCTACAATTCGAAATCTCCCATGGCACTTAGAAATATCCCCATGGCACCTAAGTCCCGGCATAATCGTTGGGCAAAAAAAAGTGCAGCAAGAGAAAACTGTAGAGTGGCCTGAATCTACTGAGTATCAAATTATTGATTGCTTTAGGCTTAATTTCTAAGGTCTGTTGAATAGATAATAGAGGTATACTTGGTTTTGCTTTGCGAATATGGGTTGCACAGTGTCTCAAGATGTCAAAGACGAGTATGAAGGACAACGTGGTAAACATGGAATGCGTCATGGCATGGGAACACTTCGTTATCGCAATGGTAACGTGTACAAGGGTCAATTCAACCAGAACAATATCCACGGCTTTGGAGTCATGACTTGGAACAACGGTAATATTTATGAAGGCATGTGGAATCTCAATGTGCGTGAAGGAAAAGGAGTCTTCACAAGCAACACAGGTCATGTATATGAGGGTGAATGTAAAGCAGATATGGCCAATGGACAAGGAAAGATGGTATATGCTAATGGTGACGTGTATCAGGGGCAATGGGTAGATGATGTGAGAGAAGGACCAGGAAAAATGATTTTCAAAGAGACAGGCAGCACCTATGAGGTACGTATCCTCTCTTGTCTCAATCATTATCATTATCACCACTCGCCACCATCATTCTACGGTATACTGACTTCTTCTTTTCAATCTCTCATATAATCTAAAATCCTTTAGGGCTCCTTCGCCAATGACAAGCAATATGGATTCGGCAAGTTCATCTCAGGGGTAAGTGGAGACCAGTACATTGGTCAATGGCTTGACGACAAAATGCATGGACACGGCAAATACGTGTACAAGGTGGGTTCCCCTCTCATCTTCTTGCCTCTCTGTGTATTACCGTCACCATGCTGCTGTTGTTGTTGCAACTGATGATGATGATTGTACTAACAGAAATACTTCTTTCTTACTCTTTACAGAATGGCACCACTTACGAGGGCGAGTTCGAAGACAACCTCACTCACGGGCATGGTGTGACTATTTCGCCAAATGGAGATACATACGACGGTAAATATGCTCGAGATAAGATGCATGGCTATGGCGTCTTTACATGGGCGGATAAGAACATCTACAGGTAAGAGGTTCGCTCTTGTCTCTGTTATTATTTTCTGGTGCTCTCTTATGGTTACAGTTAGAATTGTAACTATGATGAGTATACTAACACATTCTCTGCTTCGCGCTCTTTCTATTCATATACTTCTCGCCTTCCATCTCCCGTTCCTCCTTCTCTCACTATACCCTTGTTCTACAGTGGAATGTGGATCGATGGTGCAATGCATGGACATGGTACGATGGTCATGGCCAATGGCGATATCTACGAAGGCAATTACTTCAAAGGAGAGAAGCATGGTAAGGGCAAATATAAGTGGAAGAATGGGGCTACCTATACTGGAGAGTATGTCCAAGGGGCACGAATGGGGTACGGTACTTTCACATATCCCAAGAAGAAGCTTGTACAAGAAGGTTACTGGAACAATGGTAAGTTCGTTGGTGCTCAACCTCCTGCACCATTATCTGTTTCTACAAATAACAAACAAGAGACCAGTCATACGGATGACAGCAGTTGTAGCGCAGATAGTAATGGTGATGGTGTAAACTTACCTGTGCCTCCCACTGCCTTGGAGGAAGCGGTGGCTGATAAGGAGAATAGAACCAGTAATATCAGTACAGATAGCGTGGGTGATACTGGGGGTAAGACCAAGAGTCGTATCCCTGCATTATCACCAAAGAGAAATGCCAGTGGTGATCAGACGGTTACGTCTAAGTAACCTAATGAAATGGTGTACATGTATAGATGCTGCTGTGATAGAGGCTGAGGGGATACTATAGTAGGAGGGTGGTGGCACTTGATGATGAGGGTTGATATTTGTCAATAGAATGTATATCTATGTAACTACAATCACTACCTCCTAGGATCTTCATCAGCTTCATCGATAGCTATCTACACCGACACTCCAGCTTACTTGGTTGCCCTTAGCACTCCAACATATAACAATGGTGTGTCAATCTTTTGCTCTTGATAGGCGATAGCCAATGAATGTGGCCCTTGCAATACATCATTACCGGGGGGGTGTTCAGAATATTTCGGGTTTGACCGCCACGAGTGACTGCTCCGACTCCGTATTCAGATGCGTCTGTGTCAATAAAGATCTCCTTATATTTTACTGGCTTTTCGTTTTATCTGTTAGGATTTTTGTTTTGGTAGAGCCTTTTGCTCTTGATAGACCATGATTGGCCATTGCAAACAACACCAAATCTTATCAGCAATGCCGACCCAACACCGAAGTGACAAGCACGATTAGTATATTGATTCTATACCCCATTTGGCTTTATGCAAGCTAGTTTGAACACATAGTACAGGTCTGTTTGCAAGACCTTGATCTTGAATAGATTTGATCTCGAGAAGAACGCACATTACACCTAGTAGATGGCAAAGGCTAAATCGAGTGTATTCTCGCTCTTTGACTTCATGGAATACGTCGTGGAACCAGAGCTATTGCCTGCCGAGCAATCTATCACCGAACTGTTCAATTACCATGAACAGCCCTTGATGGCGGTGGCAATTCTGTGTCTTATCGCGTATGTGATCATACTCTTCTCTATATTCGTATATCGGATGTATATACGATGTAGTAAGAACAGTAGTAAACCCTGGCTGGGTAATCTCATCGATGTGCTACTGGAAATACCAGCATTACTGGAAATAGGACCGTACAGTAAAGCGAACGACATCTTCGATGCTCTGGAGAGTGCTATGAAAGAAACACAGCTCACTGATTTCGGATTAAAGCTAAGAGATAATTCCATCGGTAAGCCCTTTTTCTAGTGTTATTATTCTCTTGTTGTTTGCAAGACAATGGTTGTGATTCTACTAACTGAACCTCCTCTGCTCTATCGGAGCTTATTTTTATCATCCTCATGTACGCTCCATCTCTCACGATGACGACGACGACCCATGCTCATCTGTATATATAGACTTGGAAGATGAAATGGGATTATCTCGCCTTCAGATTCCCACTCCTCGTAGAAGCATCTTCAGACCAGGCGGAAGTGAAATCATCGACCAGAAACTCACACAGTCTCTGCAGCGTGATGATGATGATGATGGTGGTGGTGATGCCTATACGAGTCCTGTTAAGAAGAAAAAGAATGATAAAGATAACAACAAAAGCAGCGGCAGCCCTGGCGGGGATGTGACGGGCAGTGCTGTCAAGATGCGAGAGGCTCTATCTCTCAAATTGAAACGAGATGGAGAATTTGGTCCCCTCGGTGATGCTCTGAGAAGAGATCCTTATGGGTTTGTCACCAGATACAGAGACAGTGTGTGCATCGGATTGGAGAAGTCCCGCGCGCGATACAGTCCTCTAGGTCAGTTGGTCGCTTCTCAAACCGTTCATAGAAGAATGGTGATGAGGTTGCGACATGTGGAGTACATGAAGAAACACCCTCTCGTCAACAAGGTATCCGTGAAAAAGCCTCTCTTTGTCATAGGCTTTCCCAGAACAGGCACCACATTCTTGCACGAAATGCTGGGATTACATCCATTGCTCAGAATGCATTATCTCTGGGAGCAATATGACCATGTGCCAACCACTTCCTCGGAGGATTGTATAGAACTTCTTAAAGACCGGCGGGAGAGGTACAACAAGAACAAAGCGGGCTTCAAGACTAAATTGAGCATCGTCGGCGATGAGCTGACCAAACAGAATATCCATCGTATGGGCTATGACGAGCCAGAAGAGTGTACCACGCCATGTGCCTTCGAATTACCCTTCGCACTCGGGTCACTCCCTTTCTATATATTTGCCCACCGTGAAGTTATCCCTCAAGGATGTGGGCGAGCCTTTGAATTCTATAAAGAATATTTGCAAATGCTGTCTTGGCAGCGTGCAGGCACTTTCAGAGACCACAAGGATAGCAATATATCTCCAACGGCGAACAGCGCAAACTTCACTGGTAGGTCTCCCTCATCTGCTTACTATCTTCCCCACGTTCTTTGCATCTAGGGCTGTACTAACATGACTCTGCTCTACATCATCATCACCATCATCTCGGTTGTTATAGGCGTGAGTAGCAATGAAGCACTACTGGTCAACGACCGAATGCAGAAGAAAACTGCATCCCTTGATGCCGAATATACCTGGATGCTCAAGTCACCCTTCCACCTGCCCTACTTAGAAGAGCTTTTCGCCACATTCCCCGATGCCACAGTCATATGGACGCATCGCGATCCCGCAGAATGTATTGCCAGTGCTTGCTCATTGTATTGGCATCTGATGAGTATGGCCACGGAGAGCGAAAGGTATGCAGCTTTTATGGGTACCCTCTGATCTACTGTACCTGTGATGCTGATGATGATGATGAGTATACTAACCTCTCCTTCACCTCTGCTTCCTACTCTTTCTATATACATATATACTCCCCATCTTAACCACTACTTTTAAATTGCTCGTTACAGCATCGATAAACATGAACTCGGTCAGGCTGTACTCAACTATACGAAGATGGCGCTTGACAAAGCGGAAGAGAGCATACGGAAAATAGAGATGATGCACTCTGTCAAGTATCATCATGACCCCTACAAGGCGAGTGGTCAGCAGGGTGGAAGTAATAGCAGTAGCAATGGAAGCGATCTCGACTCAGATCCATCTGTAGGGATCCATAGCCCCTACACGGCCACCGACCCGGCCACCACTCCTATGAGTACCATCAGCAAAGATAACACCACTAGGAGTGTGACGAGGAAAGGTAGAAGCAAAAGCAGCGTCAAGGTCATTCATATTCGGTATAAGGATAGGTACGGTCACCTGTCCCCTGTCCCATCCTCCTCACCGCTCTCTTCGATCATCACCAGTGAGAACGTGCTAACCATAGCTCTCCCTCTCCATCTCTCTCTCTATATATATATATCCACCCTGCTTTTGCCTGACACTCCGTCTCACATTACAGTATCACCAATAGCAAAGGCACAGCTATGGACGTGTTGGACAGATGTGGTTTCAGTGAAGATGTGCATATCAACCAAGTGTATGAGACCAAGTTGGATGCGTACTTAGACAACGGTAAAAAGAAGCGTGCCGCTGCTGCTGCTGCCAAGAAGAAAGAAAGTGGCTCTACGAAAGGTGATGGTAGTGGGAGTGGGCACAACTATTCTATGGAAGAGTTCGGATTGAATCGAGCGGAAGTAGATTTGCTATTCAAAGAGTACACTGACAAGTATCGATTATGTACCTGAAGAGTGTCCTTTGAAGAGAGAGACAGAAAAGGAATTAATTGAAGTAGATGCGGCTGACGGATATAGGCAATTGTATTATATGATCACTGCTGTAGATAGATATTCAAAACTTGAATACTGTAAAATCGAGGTCACATCTAATAAAATGTCAAACTGTCCTACCCGGCAAGGGCTTCTCCCATATCTACATCATACGCTTCTCAAGCCTACAAACATGTACAATATATTGGCCTGATGAGATTCTACGTGCTCTCTTCATCGTCCCCTTGCTCCCCTTCACTGATGTCACTGACAACTTTGGCAGGCCTCAATGCTTCAGGAAGACTCATCGAATCATTGTCGCTAGCGCCTCTTTGTCGCCTCATCCTACCCCGTCGAACTTTACTAATGCCACCACTGCCATTACCCGCTATACCGTTGCCAGTATTATAGTGTAAGGAGGCGGATTCTAGAGGATTGTGCCGGCTATCCACCCATAGGTCACATTCCAGTGCTAAACTGGTTGAAATGCTAGAATTGAGTAGTTCTCTAGCATAGGTATGGTTAGGATCCTTGCTCCTCCGCCTAGTACTTCTACTGGAACTGCCACTGCTACTAATGTCATCAGCAGTATTGCCCGCACTGTCGCTTTCATTGTTGCCCTTTCTACGCTTGCTTGCGCTAGAGGATGATTCGTCATCTGTAGAGGGAGCGCCTCCACTCTGACCCCCCGACCCGGGTCCAGCCAATGGTAATGGTCGTCCAATCGCCTCACTGTACTTCATAAGTGCTCGAATTCTCTTTTCCAACCTCTCTCTTTCCGTGTGTCTGGATACACTCAAAGATGCTTGAATCAGAGACTCCACATGAATCTCGCCCATGCTCAGTCTCTGCTCTTTAAGGAACTGTGTTAAAGGTACACCTTCGAACAGTAGATCCATATATTCGCACTTCTTCCTGTGGAGCAGCTTCTCGGGCATTGACACGTGCCGGGGATAAGAGTGTAAATACCCACACACTGGTGCCGTCAAGGTACTACTGTCAGTGCTATTGTCTGTGTTGTTCAGATCCTGTAGAAGAGAAGAGGAAATGGGGTAGACCCGCTTTTCGTTCCCATCGCCCATGACGATGACAATATCAGGATCATTCTCCTTTTCTGCCGTAACATTCTCCTTGTTGGCATTGCTTGACTCTCCTATAAGCTCCCTTCCATTTGTGTCATTAGTGTTGGTAGGGTTAGGGTTAGGATTAGACTCGCATTTCTCATTGTCATCATGACGTCGAGTATCAGTAGTATCGAGGGTGCCCCGTTTGCTTCTCTGGTGGCGATACTTAGAGCTCTTGTCTCTGCTGCTTCTAGAGAGACTATCACTCCCTCCAGAATCAGTATGTTCACGGCTATTGTTGTCACTGTCTTGCGACCCGCTGCTACCTGCACCACTATTACTGTCAAAACTACCACTGCTGTAGAGCATCCTGTCCTCGTAATCTCGCTCTTCCCTCTCTTCTTTCGACAATGAACCGGAGGACTGAGAGTCGCTAGATGATTTACTGCTTTTCGTCGCATCGGATTCTATGCTTCTACATAGATACGATGCAGGGCAAAATCCATACTTGAGCCACGCATGACAGTACTCCGTGCCATTGTGATCTGTGTTGTCTAGTTCCATCTGTACTTGCGAATCGGAAGTCGTAAGATTACTAGAGATTCCATCTGGAGCAACCTTCCGGTCTGCTGAGAAGGTGGGGCAGCTCCTTACTCGCTTCATCCTATTCCTACGTATAAGAAAGGGTTAGGGTTAGGGTCAGGGTTAGGATAGAATGTGAAATGAGGGATGTGAAATGGGGGATGTGAAATGGGGGATGTGAAATGGGGGATGTGGGTCAAGATAAGATATATATGCATAACATGATGATGTGAAAAGAAAAGGGTGTGAATAGGTGCGGAGGGGAAGCAATGATGATAATGTGTTAGTCTGCGTCACACTAAAGACAGATTGACGTGTCCTCTAATAGACAGCTATCCGGTGGCTCTCTTGTTGAACTGTAGTGGAATCCAGAGTGTTACATTGGTGCTGCATCGCCTGATTATTTGCCAAAAGTCACACACTTTTCGTTCGGAGGGGCCACGAGGACACCGTGTCATACCAAGGTGAAAGCTGTCCTTCAGAGTTACGTACAGATTGAGATTCAACTAACAAGACTCTTAATTGCGACTGTTCGCAAATAGGTTTAACCGTGGGTACCAAAATTAGTCTTACTTAACATCACTGGAAGTCACAAGTGCCGTCTCAAATGCTCTGTCACGCGATGTCAAGAAGTGACATTTTTGTGCGGTCGGAAGCTCGTCGAAGTGACGGTGCCAAGCAGGACCACGACACAATTCCGGACCTTCGAGTCATTTGGGTCCTGGAAGTCAAAAGGGGGGTTGTCATTTTCCCTCCACGAGCTCTCGTTTCATCACGCGCTTCGTTGGTATCCTCCTCCTTCTTGTTAGATATCCAAAAGTGTTAAGCTAGAAATGGAAGAGAGCAATCCGCAAGTGGTGCTTGCTCGAAAAGACTTTAAGCGTAGTAGTTCAATTTCGATCGATGGCAATGAGAAGATCAGCTCTTACATGTCCAGTACCGCAAATAGTCCTGGTCGCGGAAGCAACAAGTCGCCCCAACGTCGACAGAGCGAGGTATCCACAGCTCCAGGATCTCCAGATACCACCATCACACAGAAATCTGTCGCTTCCAGTACATCTGATGATACTCTAAGAGAGTCCAGTGAGTGCAATAAAGAAGATGGCACCGCGAGTCCTCTTACGACACCAATGAAAGATGCGAACGGCATTACTCTACGGGACACTAAGGTTACCATCGATATTGGTCCCCAGCATTTCGATCTATTGAAACTCATCGGCGAAGGTGCTTTCGGTAAAGTGATTCTTGTGAGGAATAGACTAAACAAACAGCTGTATGCGATGAAAGTTATCACAAAGAAGAAGCTCAAGAGAAGAAACAATCAGGCCTATATGAAAAGTGAGAGAGATATTCTAACGAAAGTACAGGTGAGTCGGAGTCCGTCTCTGTCCTCTACACCATAGCCCTAACCCTTCATCTCGACTATATGCTACCTGTTGATATTACTACCAGACGATCGCAAACTAACTATTGTTCCATCTACCATTTCACCCATATGGGACACTCTCTAACCCCACACTCATACACACGCACACACCGCACCTTCTTTATTCGCGCTCTCAGCACCCCTTCATTGTCACACTTTCGTTCGCCTTCCAAACAGAACAGCGCCTGTTTCTGGTTATGGACTTCCTCGGAGGAGGAGAACTATTCTACCATCTACGCAAGAAGGGGTTAATCTTAGAGAGTGAGGCGCAGATATACTTCGCTGAGCTTGTCTTAGCCATCGAATTCCTCCACGATTGCGGCGTAGTTCACCGTGATCTCAAACCTGAAAACGTTCTACTACATAGCACCGGACATGTCTGTGTAACGGATTTCGGTCTCGCCAAGGAGGTAGGAGACAATAATCAGGTGCGCAACCAGTCCTTCTCTCCATGATCACTCTCCCTTATCATACCGACACGCACTTGTGATGAGGAGTATACTGACGCGACCGTCTCCCTTACCTCTTTCCATTCACTTACTCCGTCACTACTCTTGAAATGCCATCCGTTTCACCATACCTTATTTTACACCTAGGTTCGCACATTATGTGGTACTTCGGAATACATGGCCCCTGAAATGCTGCTTCGGAACGGGTATACTAAAGCAGTGGACTGGTGGAGTTTGGGTGCATTATTCTATGAAATGCTTGCAGGCAAACCGCCTTTCGAGTGTAAAAGAGGTGAAACATCTAAAGATCTTGATCGAAAGATTCTCACTGCTCAACCCAGCATTCCCGGTCACCTTCGTAAGAATACCATCTCCTTGATAAGAGGCATGCTGGAGAAGGATAGCAACAAGCGCCTGGGCAGTGCTAGGAGTGACATGTTCACGGTCGGTGGCGTCAGTGCTTTGAAGAGTCATGTATTCTTTGAAGATATGGATTGGCGCAGGTGAGTTGCTCTCTCTCTCTCTCTCTCTCTCTCGATGATGATGATGATGATGATGATGATGATGATGATGATGAGTATACTAACCTCCGCCTCCGCTTCCTGCTTTCTATATATATATATATACTCCACACCTGAATCACTACCCAATCACCACCCTAAATAATTGTGCTCAGGGTGTATGAGTGTGACTACCCACCACCAATCGACCTGCAGAAGGGATACGAGGACCAGACTGTGAAGTTGCAAAAGGAGGCGAAGCTCGCCCAGCAACAGGCTGCTTCAAGTAGAAGAGAGGGCGGGGCCTCCTGTGGTAAAAAGGGCAAAAAGGGCGGTCAAGCTACACCGCAGCAACGAGCCAGTCCTGTGCCTCTTGCTGGGAACTCTACCGGAAAGACCCCTACTGACACTGCTTCGACACCTCTGTCTGCAGGGGATGGAACCAAGGTTGACGGCAACGAGGGAGCAACATTCCTCTCGCTCAATCCAGCGGCACATTTCGACATAGAGTTCACGTCCCAGATGATCTCTCCCAGCGTGGTCGAAGACAGTCTCTCCCTTGCCACCACTCCAGCCTCTGGAGGCACCCCTGTGTCCATTTATACAAGCCGCGAGGGCACTCCGATGATTTCGGGGAGTACCACTCCCAAGCGCCAATTGCCCTTGGGAGGTGTTCTTGGTGCCCCTGGGGTGGACTCTGCGGATCCAGATCTGAATAATTACAAAGACTTCAGCTACACGATGCCTGGTTTCGCAGTTACTGAAGAACAGGTCAGTCTGCCTCCCTCTCTTTCTCTTGGTACCTGAAGTACTCTCGTATTGCTGTTGTGATAGTGATGGCATTTGCACTAACTTCCTATACTATTCTTCACACTCTAATCATTAATCTCTGGCTTCCACAACCAGGTTATCGAGTTTCAGACAGAGCTGGCCGACAAGTTGGCCAAAGCTGCCATCAAACAAAAGAAAAAAGAAAAAAAAGAAAAAGATAGCGCTAGACGGACGCTGTTATATGAGGGCAAATTGGCTCTGGAGAAGGAAGAGACAGAAGCTCTCACAGCAAAAGGAGATAGTCTGACTGCACTTGACGACGAAAGATATGAAAAGACTGCAGAGATCGAGAAAGAGATAGAGAGAATCAAGAGTAAGTACGGATTACTCGAGAAAGCACTAGAACACTCTATTACTTTAGGAGAGACTCTGATGGTGGTGAAAAAGCGGCTGAAAGGTACTATGAAGAAGCTTACTGCCATCGAAGACTTGCGATCTAAAATAGAGGCTGGGGCTGTTGTGCCCAGTAATGACCAGCAGGATAAATTGAGTCGTGAAAGCGAATTGATCGCATGCAAAGCGAGAGATGAAGAGGAATGTGCTGTGGTTGAGGGAGAGATACAGAGCATCTTCATTGAAGACAGCGAGAAAGAGTTGCTATTGTTGTATCAACAGAACCGTTTACCAGCACTGCTGTCACTCCAGAACCAGAAAGAGGCACTGGTGCCGCTTTACAAAGAGAAGAAGCAGGGAGTGGAAGAAGTGTACGCCCGGGCTGTGAAAAGCGCAAATGAAAAGTACAAGATCGTGCTGGAGGAACACAGCCCAGCCGTGGGTGTCACTCCCGAGAAGGGGGTGGAAATGAATCCACAGAGTACAGCAGGGAAGACGAGTGCTGATACTGCTGCTGCTGGTGGTGGTGGTGGTGGTGAGGCTAAGGGTGTCGAGCAGATCGGAAGCGAAGGTAGGAAAGTGTTCATGCAAGAGGTGACATCAGAGTTCGAGGAGGCCTCTATATCATCCTCTGCCAGTGCTGTTACTGACAATAACAATGAGAAGAAGAAGGAGATGGTGGTAGACACCGCATCCTCACCTGCCGGTAAGTACATCCCCCCCAGCATGCGCAACAAGACCGGTAGTCCTACCACCCCTACTGGGAAAGCTTGGGGCTCCTCTGCCCCTCCAATGGGAGGCAGTCCCTCCTGGACCCGGGTGGGAAGTGGCAGCATCGGTGGGTTAGGTACCAGTGCCCATCCTTTAAGCTCCCCTTATTTGGGGGCCAAGCCTTTGTCGTCATTCAAAGCAGTAGCTGATCGCATTGTGGATAGCAAGCAGGATGTGCCTGGAGATGCAGGCTGGGCTAAGATGGCTCAAGTGAAGACGGAAAGAAGAGGTAGTGGAGCTGTCTGGGCATCTACTGATGGAAGCAATAGTGACGAGATAGCAAAGGAGATACGGGATGTGAAGGATGAAGAAGAGGGATGGCAGCCAGTCAAAGCGAAGTCTACTGCAAAGAGTTGGGCTAGCATGTTGAAGAAATAGATGATAATTTAGGGAAACGAGTAAGAATACAATGCAGTGTGACGATAGAGTGTTGGGTTTGTATTGGGTGAAGATTGATTGTTGGATGACGGGTTAGGGTTAGGGTTAGAGTTAGAGATAGGAGAGCGACCTTAGAGTATTATAATAGCAGAGACACGAAGTATTACTTGTTGAAGATGTGATTGCCAATCGGTGATTTTACTCATATTCAAAACTCGTGTCATCATAAGACGTCTACTTACAGGGAGGGACAACTCCTTACAGTATATTCTAGTGTCTACATCAATGTGATCTTTCAGTCAACCACCGCCATTATCATCACCATTGTTGTCGTCATCGTCATCATCACCACCAAGTCTACTTCTTGCCCCGATTGATATGCTCTACAGCAAGCACAACGGATTCTGCGAAGTAATCAGAGAATCTCTTCTCTGTATTCTCCTCTTCGCTGGTGAATCCATCATCACTCATATGACTGCCAATTTGAGCCTCTGTCTTGCCGTCGTTGTAATCATTCAGACTATAGCCAGAATACTTGGTGGCATATTCATTTAAAGTAGCAGAGTCCAAAAAGGTGATTTTCCCGCGCAATTCTTCTACCAGCTCAGTCAATGTACTCTTCTGTACAAGCGAAGACAGCCAGAGTACCTTACTTCGCGGGTCTGGTAGCAGCGCGAGCGCCGTTGGCGGTGACGAGGGTGCTGTGGGAGTGGAAATGGGGGCGGCGTTGCCATCATGCCTCTGGTTCTCAGAATCCTCAGCTTCCTTAGTTGTATCCGCACTGTCATCTTTATCCTCACCATTCATATCACCACCCGTTGGAGTGACATTCACGGGGTTGAAACCAGGGGACAGTAAAGGGTGCGTGGGAGCCAAAGCAAGCATCCACCCCAAATGCTTCCGGACCAAGCCCAAGAGGCCCTGTTGCATATTATGTCGGGCACTGTATGCCTCCTGTGAGGTTCGGGTAGAGTGAGTGGGGTTTCCTGGGCTGGAGGATCTGCTACTCGTCTGACTGCTACAAGTGCTAGGAGAGTCGAGGCCAGGTAGATCAGGAGGGGTAACCATGTCACTATATGGTGCCATGGGAGTTGGAGGGGTGGGGAGGGAATTGACAGTATGTTGTACAGCCTGCTTGCTAATATTAAATAGTAGTGCCTCTGTGTCCAACCTCAGCTCCAAAAGGGATGAATCAATAAACTCCGCCAGGAGTGGCAAGATAGACTTCCCCGGGTTTGAGACGTCTGTTTTCTTGTCTTTTCCCCCATTTTCTTCTTCCTTGCTCGTAGCCAGCACTGATTGTTGAATTTCGAGCTGCAAATGACGTGTCTCTGCGTTTGTCGTTTGTAAAGCACTTACATGCTGAACGCGCAACTGTACTTGGAGCTGTCTGATTTTGTCTTTGAGACCATTAAGCTCTCGATCGGTCTTCAACTTATCCAATTTGGCCTTCTGCAGGCTCTCACTACCACCTTCTGCTTCCACCTTCGCCTTGTCTTCTTCCTCCTCACGCTTCTCCTTCTCTGCATCCGCAGCAGCTTGAGCCTGCTGCTGATTCAATCGCGCTTCAGCTTCTTGCTGCATAGCTTCAGATCTCATTTTCGCCAACGCTTCTTTGTCTTCGTCGCTGCAGACCGGTCATGATTAGACAGACAGACAGACAGACAGGCAGGCAGGCACACACATAGAGAGAGAGAGAGAGAGAGAGAGAGAGAGAGAGAGAGAAAGAAAGAGAAAGAGAGAAAGAGAGAGAGAGAGAGTTAGTACACTCCTTCTCGTCACCATCATCTAAGTGGGTATAAATGAACATGGCAAGGAAAGGAGAGAACGGGGTGAGCCTACCTATAGTCATTTTCCTCTTGGGCTTGCTCCGCCACTTTCGCAAGTCTCTTGGCATCCTCCGTCACAGCCTTATCTACCTCAAGCAGTACTTGGCTAACACTAGACTGGATTTCGACCGCGATATGGCCACTCTCGATGGCCCGCTCTCCAGCCAAATGCAAACCGACACTAGAGCTCTTAAAAGTAGTCAATATCATCTCAACCAAAATACGCAGCTTCTCCTCCTTGTCCCGCTTACTGCGCAGAAGATCTAACTTGTACATCCGAACCCTGGCGTCCCTTATCAAGGTGGCATTGGGTCGATTGCCATCATGTCTACTTCCATTCTGTGGAACATTGTCATCACTAAAGAGAGAGCTGGGAGTGTCACTGATGTCGTGACGCTGCCGCTCTTCGGCACGTTTCCGGCGGAGATAGTTCTTGGAAAAGATTTTCTCTGATATAGCCTGAGGATTACAATAAGGGTATAGTGAAGGAAGGAGACGGAGAGGGAAAGTGAGGAATATATGAATAGAAAGAGCAGGAAGCAGAGAATATGTTAGTATACTCATTATCATCAGAAGCACCACCACCAGCACCACCAGCACCACCATCAGCAACAACAACAACAACAACATTTTCATACAAATAGTGGACGAGTAGCAAGGGACCTTACCTCATTATCAGCGAATAGGCCAAACAGCTCCTCATCAAGACTATCGTACCCTTCCTCATTGCCATCACTATCATCGCTGGGATCGGCATACCCACCATAATGATCATGCTGGGAGGTACTGTCAGTGGTCGTATCGTAAGCAGCAGCAAGAGCTCTTGCCTCTTTGGTAATGCCATCACGATCTCCTTCACCATCTCTCTCGTGGGTGTATTGACGTAAATAAGCAATGTCCTCATCTAAACCGTCACTACCATTATCCACATACTCTCCCATGGCACCCGGAGAACCTCCTACGACACCCTTGTCCTCATCACTCTCATCAGATAAAGAGCCATATTTGTTATCATACATGGCCTTTAGATATAGAGCGTAGTCGTCTTCATCGCCTTCTCTTTCACTCTCACTACTTAAGTCATCACTATCATAACTCAACGTCCCAGTGGCTCGAAACTTGGATAGACGTTTCTCCAGGCGGCGTTCACTACGGGCTTCCATTCGCTTTTGAAACGTAGCCGCCAGGTCATCCTGTTCATCCTCATCACTGATTGGAGCAGTACGGCTATGGATAGGGTCAAGAACAAAAGTGCTTTTCGTCCTAGAAGAGGAAAAGCCATGTTTGCGAAGGATGCGATCCACCTCGTCGTCACTCCCACTGTCGTCATCATCACCTTCACGATCCGTATTGCTAGTATGATATCGAGTATGAACCTCAGGGGGTACCGCAGATGGTTCAGTAGAAGCGATATCAGCAAATCCATGACGTCTGAGGATGCTATCGATATCGTCACCCTCTTCATTGTTATAGTCAGTACTGCGGTCACATTCGAGGTCATCATTAGATCCTCTTTCCTTCGCTGCTGATAGAAGGAGTCTATCTGCTTTCTCACTGCATATCAAGTGCATGTACTCTTCCTCTTCATCACTCACATCGCTGTCATCGATGCAGTAGATATCACAAGGAAGACCATACTTGATATCTCGATAAGCGTCACTGGCAGAGATCTTGCCGATGCAATTTTGAACTTGAACATCAATTTCCATCAAAACCGTCACATGTTGCAGCAATCCCAACCCTGCTTTCATGGCACCCTCGACAGCAGGAACAAAGTGACATACATGTGAAGTGCTTGCGCTACCGTATCTGTCGCCACATGCAGGCAGTTCCATGGCGGTATGCGATAGAGCTTGCATGTCCTCACACAATGACTCCAGAGGTTGTAAGGCATGGCGTACACTGTAGATGATCCAAGTGCTGACATCGAACTTGTCTCTCAATGTTTGCAAATTGATGCTTTTCTCTCTCTTTCGACTTCTATTTTCACTAAGGGCAGTAGAATGCACTGAAGTATT
>JACLAD010001299.1_pt1 | contig 15867 bp, 22 predicted proteins | sample 8027901 | NCBI WGS metagenome assembly JACLAD01 (sample SAMN15725071, study PRJNA655200) | protist metagenome | isolation source: fluorescence activated cell sorting (FACS) single amplified genomes of... | place: Spain: Blaines Bay Microbial Observatory, Mediterranean Sea | collected 2016-07-05 | reverse complement strand
CATAAATGCAAGAGATGGTGATGAGTTCGTCGTTAAGTTGAATCAAATTGAGTTCATGGACGGATATAAGATATACTACTCATATTTAAGCACTTTATGTTTATCACTGACCACATGTACATGAATACATACATGCAACGTACACACATACATATATACGTAAGAGACTCTCAGCTTACCAGCACTGTCCAGGCCTATTTCATGCACCTCTCTGATATAATTAACTGCACTGGGTAAATCACCACTTTCAATAGCTTCTTTCATCTTTGATTTATTATCTTTGATATTAATCACATCTTCAGTCACAGCTAAAGCTTCTTGCGCTCTTATCTGCATGACATCTAACCTCCTCACTATGAACACACCACAGCAAATACATACGGGTAAAAAAAATTAACAAGGAAAAACAGAAACGGACAAAAAGGAGCAAATCATCAACAAGAAATTTTGAAAATTAAGTGGACAAAAATGAGAAATAAAGGTGAATAATGCACACATACATGGGTATATATGTATATATTCATATATATATATATATATATACCAATGAGAGATAATCTATCTGACAAAGCTCTACAATCATCCACTTGGTCGCTTAACTTCTTTGCATCTTGTTCCATTGTTTCGTAATATTTGCTGAACCCTTCAATTTTATTCATATTGTTGGCAAGGTCTGCTTTGCTCTCAAAGGCAAATCCTTTGCTTTGCAGTGACCTCCCATCGGACAATGCACTGAAATAAACGCGAAGTTCATTCTCCACTTCCTCTTCTTGTGCCTTCACCTTGAGAAGTTCTTCCTCAAGAGCTTTCCTTTGATCTCCCATTACCAAAAAGGTTGATTCAAACTAATAAACCTCTTAAGGGCGAGATGGGATGTATGTATGTATGTATGTAGGTCTGAATGTCACGGCTGACTGGCAGGAAGGGCAAAAGAAACAGAGAGAGCGAGCACGCAAGCGAATGATTGAATGAATGCACCCACTCACCCTCAGCAATATGATGGATGAATGTAAGATCGATTGATGAAGGTCTTAGCACGTATACAAGAAACAATCAATCCAGTAGAGGGATCGAGTACGGCCATTTTTCTCATCGCCTCTGAACTATTCTTGATGCTCGGCTCCACCATGATTTCTTTGCTTGTTGATAGGTGCTGCTAATAAATGCTGCCTGCTGAAACATTGATCAAAAGCTCTAAATTCGTATTTTTAATAGATAAATTGTATGGATCGCTGCCGCCACTCAGCCATCAGCAGCGCACCAACTTTTTTAGTAAACAGATCAGAAATTGTAAGTGCTTTTACCTACCTCTACCTACTTACCTCTCATCATCTTGCAAAATGTATATTCCAATACATCCAAACACGCGGTAGATTGACAGGTGCAGCATCGAAAGCCTCTGCCCTTCACATAACAGACAGACATACAGTCAGTCAGGTAAACATACAGCATAGTGACTGATTAGGTTTCTGCTGGGTGTCTTTAAGTTTGTTTCCCCCCGATTTCTTTATAGTACCAAGGATATCTACTTGCTGCCTCGAATCCAAAAGAAAAGAGAAAGGAAGATTTAGGTAGGTAGGTAGTTGATTAGTTGTCTGTCGACTGTCAGTACACACAGACACACCTAGATCTATACATTAATAGGTGGGTACATAGATAGACAGACAGAGGGATACAGCCTGCAAATGTCAGCAGATTTCTCAGCCTTTTCAAACAAGACTTTCGATCCGGCATCATGGATAAATAGCACTGTATCTGAGAGATCCGATGATGAACCCCTTGAGTCATATCTCGCTTCATTGGCCATGAAACTACATATTATTTCACAAGATTATACTGATCAGTTAGAAACAGGTATGGTGGAAGCTACTACTATCATGCCACGTATTATGGGGGAAATTTCACGAATTGAGGATGTGTTGAAATCTCTAGAGGGCGAAATGGGCAGCCTAGGTACTGTGCGCTACTACTTCTTCTACTTATGTTGTCTATGCATGTAATGCAAAAAATGTTAATTTCAATCATTGAGAATATTATTGCTATCATTGTTATTATTGTTATCGTAATTATCATTGTCGTGGTAGTTGTTATGAACATGATTAATGACTCACTTCTCATTTTTCAATTACAGCCACACAATTACAAGCATTTGACCAACGCAATGTAGCTGGAGTGGAAGACTTGTCCAGGATGGATACCCTAAAGACAAACATTGAAAAGAGCAAGGCTACCTTGGAGGAACATGCACGATGGTATGTGAATCCATATTTCTCACATGTATACATAGATGTCATATATATATATATATATATATATATGTATTTCAAGGATTAAATTATGTTTTTTTGTCCTATATTTTCAGGTCACAACTAGTTCGAGAAGCTAAGACGTTCATGGAGAGTGGTGGACGTCTCAGTGACTCCGCTGATCGCCTGGAAATCATGTTCAAATCATGTGACGTCCTGAAGAACATGCCAGGTAAACTACACTTTGATGCCACACACACACTCACACAAGTATATTATTTATTCATAAATATATCTATACGCACATACGTCTATCTGTGTTTCTCACGACGAAAAAAATATATATATATGCCGACTGTTCAGGCCATGATGAGCGTATATCCACTTGCGAGAAGTTTAGAGAGTCCCTTCTCAACGCTCTACGACCTCGTCTGCGCCAAGACGTGACAACTGCAGACCTTATGCCATTGCGAGAATATCTGTATGTGTATGATAAGCTTGACAAACGAGACGAATTTGAAGAGGAATATACTAAAGCTCGACCAGGTACATTCCATATACATCTACTTTTTTCATATATTCATTCTATGTAGTATGTGTATGTATATGATTGTGACCATTATAGATAATCGTATTTGATAATCATTTCATTCGTATATACGTAATTGTGTATAGACAAGGTGAAGAATATATGGTCAGATGGGAGTGTACAATCAAGTGGGGGCGATACATCTTCCAACTCCTTCATATCGTGGTATAATGGGTGTTTGTCACGCATCGTTACCTTCTTATCAGAGGAGTATACACAAATGAAGGTACCTGCCCATCACATATCTTAACAAATCTTACTCTCATTTGCACGTTACACATATCTGCTATCATTGTTATCATTATCATTATCAATGTTATCACTATTTTCTTCGCATATATCATATATACACGCATAGTCCTTATTTGGCGAAGAGAGAGCTCCTCTCCTTTTATGTTCTATGATCAAATACACCATGGACCCCATGAGGGGGCAATTGTCATCGAAACTTTTAGAGCTGAAGCATCCAGATGTCATCTCAGAGGCGTATGCAGCAGCTGATCAATTGGCAACTGGTATTGTGCCGCACTTTGAAGGTGAGTGTGTATTCGTGCGTCCATCCATATGTTATATTGATCTCTGCAAACTTCATTCATACATTATGATAACAAATTATGAAATCAATAAATGCTTAATTATGATTCTTTTTCGCATATAATCGCCTATAGGAGCCGATGCCATGCGGCTGCATGAAGCCTTGGAGTCGTACTTTGGTGGGTTTATTGATTTACTTGAATCCTATAGTGACCTTGAGACCGCATCTGTGAAGGTTGAACTAGAGAAAAGCCTAGATGATATCATCTTCCAAAGCATGGAGACTGATATGGATGATAATGATTTTGTAGACTCGTCTGACGATGCCTTGCAAGTATTTGAAGCTTATTCGGAGAGACTTCTTCGTGTGGTGGATGGTGTTTATCTCCCTGTGAATCTATCTATCAAGCGTTCATCCTATTTCATGCATGGAATGAAAGTCAAGCCAGTCTTTCGTGCCCTTGTATCCACTTTATCTCAGTTCATTAAACTACTGTATGTGAAGATCGATGAGATGCGGGTTGGATTAGGGTTCGAGGAGATGTCATCATCATCAACCACCGGCGTCACAGCTAATGCACTCCCTACATCCTCATCAGGCTCCTCTTTGGCAGGAATGGATGGCAAGGAAGGCCAAGCATCATCAGCAACAGGAAACGCCATAGCTCCTGTTGCTGCCACAGACAAGTTCACTGCTGCAAGGAAATGGAATGAAAAACTTAGAGATAGCGGTAAAATAGAATTTACGTATATGTATATGTTTGTATTCTCATATTTTAACTTGTATCCTCTCTTTTCCTTTTGCTGTGATGTATAAAACTGAATGGATGGCTGATGGTAGGAGTGTACGACAACCAGTCATCTACTGGTGGCCGTCAGATGGTTCCATGTGTGCTCAAATTGCTACAGGGTGTAGGTAGACTTGTATCTCGGGTGACACAGCTTGATGAAGAGTCCGGGTTATCTTTATACCATATTTACTCGTCTATTTTTATGAAAGAAGGTAAAGATACAACAGTAGGAAGCGGTATTGGAACTGTCGGCAACATCAATTCGTCATCGCCCGCCTCTTCTTCCTCTATAGGTCTGAAGTATTGTAGCTTATATTTGCAACAGGACAGCATTGTGATGGCGGAACTAAAAGGATATCTCACATCTATGGCGAAAAATCCAAGTCAAGCTACCGGGCTTAGCTTAACTACCGGCCCTGGTGTGTTCACCTCTCTTATCCCATCGATATCCAAACTCAAGGCGACAACAGGGTTTTTGTTGTTTGACCTGTGTACTGCTCTACCACGAAAACTTTTGAAGGAAGTATACACTTACGAGGATACTTGGGCTGTAGGTAAAATTGATGGAAGCAAAAGAACAAGTGCAAAAGGTGATCCAAATGACGACTTGGACCCTGCAACTTACGGCGCCTCTGGTCGTATAGAGCTTGATATGGACAACATCCTTCCTCAACAATTTTTTACACAAATTGGCGAGCATTTACTTTCCTTAGTGCAAGAATTGGAAACATTTGCTTCTAGTAATGCCTTGAATGATCTCTTGAAGCTTGCTGGTTTAGGAGATGCGGAAAGGTCTGATACAACCTTCATTCATTATTCATTATAATCATTATTATTATTTCATTATTGTAATTAACTTTTCTTTATACCATTATATATGATATATGCATACAATCATGATAACAAACACAACATTTTCCACTCATACCCATCCACCAAACAGTCTTGTATCACGTGATTGGAAAGATCTATCTGCAGCCCTTGACCTACGAGAAGATGAGAAGATTGATAGTTTGTGCAAAAGATCAATATGTATTAACAGCGTGTCAGCTAGCGAAAAAGCTATATTTGGGTCAGTTCTAAGTAACTTTGATGGATATGAGACCAGTAGCCACAGCGCTGCCCCTTCATCGTCATCAGTAGCAGCAACAGCAACAACTGCAGTAGACGGGGCAGATGGTGAAGAAGTGAATGTTGCCTTGAGTATGACGTTTGTTAACGAGTATTTGGGTGCAATCGCTGACAGCGTGATCGGTCTTATCATCACTCAACTTGCACAGATCCCATGCTTGTCACCCCAAGGTAGAGGACAGTTAGAAGTAGATTTAGCTTATGTCAGTAACGTTATCAATGCTCTGGGGTTGAGACCTCATCCTATGCTCGTACATACACTTAGTTTGTTGAGCACTGAGCCTGCTATTCTAGTGAATAGTGTCGATTCGTTATCAACGAGAGTTGCCATCGCTGGAGCATTGAAAAAATACGACAAGAGACTTGTGGAAGCCCTAGCAAACGGTTATGGCATTGTTCATGGCCCAGGTATTTGAATTCACGAATTTTACGTATGCGAGTAACATATGCGAGTAGAAGTAGCAGCTACGCTTCCAGTGTTTGTCGTTTGTCTCTTTATCTCCTGCCAGCTTCAGTCACGTGAAAGATTTGATCCAGGCATAGGCAAGGAGTTGTTTGGTCTTCAGTGGTATCAGGAGTCAACCAAATGTTTAATTTTATTCTTTCTGTTGATTGCATTCGTATTACGGTTTTGTAACTAAGTTAGGGTTAGTAGTGCAGTTGTGCTATTGTCACATGTAGGTCGCTCATTCGTCCAGCCACTCATGATCAATATTAAAAAACATACAAAAATCACGATTATCAAACGATGTCCTACTGCTATCTAATTTATATAGATATAGCAGAGTACTAGTACTAGAAACGCTCACCAGCTTTCTCTTTTGGCATGTTAATTTTGGACACTGCTGGTTAGGTGGCTTCATCGGTACCTACATACTCTGGTGCCTTCGCATTGCGTCCTCCAAAAAAAATACTATCTAAAATTCTTCTAGAAGTAAACTTCCAAAATAAATTCCATAAGTAAGTAGGTACTAAATAATATGAAGTGCTTTCTCCACTCCTATCCTCCTCCGCTCCGCTCGGCTCAGTCCATCTTGTTCTTAGTTATTATTTAGCTTCCTTCGCCGACCACGACGGGGCCAAAATCATAATTTCTGTTCGAATATACATTCAGAGACACAACTATAGTTCTTCGAGAAAATGCCAACCATTGCAATGCTATGTACCTCTTCTGACATCATGCCTAAGAAAGATGGCTCCTCTAACCCTTCTGGTGTTTGGTATGAAGAGTTAGCCGCACCATATCTAAGATTCACAGAGAAAGGTGCGTTGTAGTATCTGATGAAAAGATACTTTTTGTCTATGACTGGAAAAAGTGAAAAGATTGATTTCTTCTTTTCGAACTTTCTTCTTTCTTGACTGATTCCATGAAGACTGATTTCTTCTCACTTCTATTGTATAATGTAATTGATATCCTTGATGATAATGATGATAATAGGATATACCGTGAATGTATATTCTGTGAAAGGGGGAAAAATCCCCTTCGATGGTGGATCTCTTACAGGAGACTTCTTTACTTCTGATTGTAAGAAGTTTAAAGAAGATGGTTTGGAAGAGAAATTATGCTCTGCTTCTGCTCCTGTGACTGCTATTGATGTGTCCTCTTCTGATGCTTTGTACATCCCTGGCGGACATGCTTGCTATGGTGATATGTTGGATGAGGCTGTCACTAATATCATCAACCAATTTGTTGCTGCAGGAAAAGTTGTTGCTGCTGACTGTCATGGTACAAACACTTATCTGCTCATTCCTCCTTGTCATTACTATGATGTATCGATTCCTCTGTTCTATTCTTGTCTGTCTCATGTTGATTGTTACTTCCTGTCATGCTCATTGTTGACTTGTCTCTAATTCTCATGTAAACATACATGTGATATGTATATACATATAATCAATGTATCTAGGGCCTGTTGCATTTTGCTCCGATAAAGTTGTTAAGCCAGATGGTACACCTCTCATGGCTGGTATCGAATTTACATGCTTTACAGATAGCGAAGAGGCTGCTGTGGGTGCTACTGACAGCATCCCATACTCTATGCAACAAAAAATAACTGCTTTGGGTGGAAAGTTTGTTGGAGGTGCTGACTGGGGACCAACTGTCTGTACTAGTGGTAAAGTGATTACTGGTCAAAATCCAGGCTCCTCGACTGCATGTGCCGAGGCTGTTATCGCACTGATGGTGGCATAGGTCGATGGTAGTCTAAACGCGGCCGAACCAATATATCAACAGCGAGCACCTTATCTCATTAATCATGATAATGATGGAGGGAGTGTAGGAAAGTAGTATTATGAACTCTAGTTCTTCGGTTCTCGGCCGTCAGCAAGCAACGCTCATACTACTAAACAATAATAAACTTATTATTATTATGATGAGTACCTATCAAAACAACTAGCTCTAGCTATGTATAGGTATTTGATCTATTACTCTACTAGTATTACTATTGCTTACTATTACCTATCTACTATCTAGAAGCTAGAAGCTAGAAGTATTACTATTATTACTATTACTATTACTAGGTATAAGTATAGACGATCTTCAGTTCTTAGATTTTGAATTTTGATTCATTTGTTTCTTTCGTTGTCTTACGGTTATGTAGCTAGTAGCTAGTAGTAGTAGCTATCATTATCATTAGTTCATTTAACTACTACTATAGTGTGGATATCGACTCTCTTTGTGTAGCACGTAGGCTATATATCTGTGTTCTTGCCTTGATGGAATCTGCATCGGGCCAAAATTATTGATTTGAAATGTATTCTCCATCCCTGCACATACCTAATCCGCACCACTAACCTTGATATCAGGGAAACACGACAACATTTCAAACCAATTCCTTCGGTCAAGCATCCGAGCATCAAACCCTCCAGCTTTTCGATAATTCTCATCTCTGTGTAACTCTGCTTCATTTCTTTTCTTTGCTGCTATCACTTTGGATTCTTCAAGTGGTAACATATTTGGAAGAGCTCTCTGCTTAAAAAACATCTCATATGGGTTGTAGTTAGTTGTGTTCACTGATAACGACTCTTTACTATCATTAGGTTGCCTTGGCATACCAGGAGGGACCATAAAACTCGAAAAGCCACTACTAGCTGACATTTTGTCACGCTCACCTAACATCAATTCATTTGTCTCCTGTCTAAGTCTTCGTTTGTTTACTCTTATCATGTCATCCTCCCGTTGTGCTTGCAATTGTCTTTCCAGTCTACTATGCTTTTCTTCTTTAATCTTTACGTCTTCTTCCCTGGCTTCCTTATCTCTTTTCATTGTATTCTCATTGATGACATCTTTATTATCATTGCTATGTGTATCATTTCGTGAGCAAAGGTTTAGATACAGTTTATATATATATACACACACATATATATAATACGTAGAGAGAAAAAGAGAGCACTGTGTGTGTACGTGCATATACCTACCTATACTTTTCAACTTTCTTATTCATGTTATCTACATCAATACCATGGACTAAATTATAAATGATATCCTCTACTTCCTCTTCATAGTCATTGAATGCCTTCAAACATTCAAAATCATTTTGACATTTATTATATATATTTTTGATTTTCTTCCTAATTCTGGCGTCTTCACTCACTTCGTGCTCATCAGCTGTCTTGGCAGTCAAAGTGCCTCTTTTGACCATGGCTGTACAAGATTCCACCGGACATTTGAATTGCCTCTTAGCACTGAACTCTCGATCTACACATTGGTTACAGAACTTATGAAGACATGTAGGAACACTGTTCACCAAAAGTGTTTCCCCCGTAAGGTTCGAAACAGAGTCCTGCTTCCGGAAGCATTTCACGCATGCATTTTCAGCTTCATAGAATGACATCTAGAATGATGTAAGCAATAAACCTATCTATCCGTGGAAGGACTCCTTGAGCCACAGGAAGCCAAGTCTATTTCGTCGTGTGCGACCTCAAACTCCCGTCAATATCAAAGACTACGTGAAGTGCGGGTATGCTAGCAGCTGATCAAAAAACACTTATCTTTCTTTCTGTTTTACTCATGTCATTCAACAGTCCCTCGAATGTATGTGTGGAGGTGTGCAGAGAGATAGACGACGAACGAGTGGTGAGTCCTTACCTACCTCGTGTTGATCTGAATCGTCGTAATCGTCCTTCTTCCTATTCTTTCTCTCCTCTACCCCACTCTCTGCTCTCACAGCAGTGGTACTTTGCGAGTTATCTAGTATCGAGTATCGATGGCGCGATGGTGATGGCACAATTACCTAATAAGTAATATATGATGGTAGGATGTAGGATGTAGGATGTAGGAGAATAGATAAGAATAATTTCTTAACTAAAAGTAGGTACTGCTGTACCTACCTAAGTCATAAGTACCTCCCTTTATCTCTCTTTCTCTCTGCTCTCTCTGCTCTGATCATGATATGACAGAGCAGCAGCAGCAGAGAGCAGCAGACCCCTGCAAAGTATCTTTTTGACTTCCTCAACGATTGAGTAGGTACCGGAGTTAGGCATAAGGAGGTAGGATAGAGAAGATTATAGACAACGTGATCACACCATCAACACAATTACTTTCACTGTGACAACTGCTCCATACTACTGCGTTTTTTATCTCTCATTCAAATTTTTGTATCCACTCTGTCGTCCATCTGAACTAACGAAGGAAGGAAGGGCTGACCAACTCATCTTGTGTTCTCGACTTGAACTCCCCCAGATCACATGGAAGGTGGCAACGGCACTTCATCAAATGAACAGCACTCGCTGTTCTTCAAACTTTCCCTGGGCTTGTCCCTTTCTGGAATGTCCTGCTTAGGCTATGTCCTGCCTAACATATTGAAACATCACCACTTCGCATTTATGTACATATTCTCGTTAACTACGGGAGTGTTAGTCAGTGCTGTGACCTCCTTCGTGCCAACTTATGTCATTACGAACGATTTAATGCCAATTACGCAATTTTACTATCTACAATCGTTAATGTTCATAGTCATGCTACTTCTCGACGAAATTGATGATTGCGCAAAAGGTTGGAGTAAAGTAGCGGAAGACCTCATACGCGACGAAATGGCACGACATGGCATCATGGATAATGATTATGATATTGAGTTATCACGTAGATATAATCGGCCTATGTCTGGTGGAACATTTTCACGAGTGGAGACTAATGACGACAGTGAAAGCGCGTATGAAGTCGACGACGCTAATCGTAGTAATGAAAATGAAAATAATGATGACGTTCACTGCAATGATGATAATACTCTTTATGATTGTAGTGGTAATAGAAATGATGTTAGTAGTAGTAGTAGTAGTAGTATAGATGTTGGTGTAGCTCATGAGTATATGGCCACAAAGGTAATCGTGAGGCCTGTGCTAGTTGGAGCTCGAGTGAAGGCATTATCAAGTATGTTACTGATCGCTATTGGCATTGCCTTAGGTGTCTCTGAAGGATTATATATAGGATATAAAGATGATATGACGGCAATTCTTGTGGAGAAGCTACTTACATGTACTATGTTCATGTCCCTCTCCATGAGCTTCTATCTCATTGTAAGTGGAGGAAACGCTATCGTGACAATCACATGCCTAGTATTCATCTATGCCCTTGCTCCTCTCATAGGGACATGTATGGCCCTTGATCTCTTTACCTTGCAAGGAACTCTTGTTCGTTTCAATTCTCAAGTACACGCAATGCTATGTACTCTATTGTCCGGAGGACTGTTGTACTTATCCTTATCATTCATGACTCCCATAGCACTCGGACAGAAAGAAAGCGACCACGACGACCATCAACATGCCATGAACTCACTACAGCGGCCATCATCATCGTCAACTTTTGTTAATAAAACGGGATGTGTCATCTGCTTCAGCGTCGGTTTCATTCTTGTAAATGGATACGGTAGCGAATTTACTAACATCTAACATCGGTTCAGAGTGAGCAGGGGCCGAGTCAAGACTCGTAGTCTCGTAGAAGTAGGTGCTTACGCTAGCTAACACTACTGGTTACTGGTCTAGCACATGTCTTATTTGTATTTACTAGCAGACTAGAAGTAGAAGCAGATGAAGATGACGTAATAGGTATGTAGATGTAGATGTACTGTAGACTGTAACTGTACCTAACTGTAACTGTAAGCTGTAAGCTGTAAGTGTAAGTAACTGTACCTAGCTAATTTAATTAATACCTAGCTACTCATATCTCATGGTATTAAGTATTAATATTTAAATAATCAATATGTATTAGAAGTAGAAGTAGAAGGTAGAAGTAGAAGTATATATGTGTACTGTAGACTGTAGGCTGTACTGAGGTACTGTAGTTTCATGTTTTATTGCTATTATTAATTTTTATATGATGCTTAACCTAGTCCTAGACTATATTTGACAGGCAGTTGCAGATCTGTCTTCGCTCAACGTTTCAAACTACTACTACTAGGAGTACCAGTGTTAGGTGTGTTAGCATTGGAGCGACTTCCCATCGTTACACCACTGCTTGATTTAGAAAACGAAGATGCCCTTGATTTTACATTATGATCAATCTGTCTTGTGCCCCGTAATCCTCCACCGGCAGTTTTACTCTTCTTTCTCTCGGCAATTCTCTTTGATTGCTCCTTGTATACAACAGATGGGCTGCGTGGGGTGACAATGGGAGGTTTATCCAACTTTTCATATGATTTTTGTAACTTAAATTGTATCTCTGGATCCTCTGTGAACTCAACTTGCTGCTGTGTGCCATTGTCATAATTATCTGTGTATGAAGCTACATTTCCATTACCATCGTCATAAAAACCCTCAGAAAAGGGTATTTCATTAATCCAATTGCCTTTAGCATCATGATATCCTGTGAATGGTCTGGCGTCATCGTATGCTCCAGTGTGTGGACGAGATGAAGAAGGAGTGGAAGCAAATGTATAATCTGTACCACTGAAGCTGAAAGTAGCATGCATGTTCTGTCGACTTGCTGTACGATTCATCGGAGAGGATGCTGCATTGGAATGGGAGGTAAATGGCCTTGATACATCAGGCGAGACACCTGTCAAAGGTCTCTGATTGAAACTAGCCCCTCTAGAAATACTCCCACTGTAGGCACTATTTGCGGTACCATTATTATTACCATCAGAATAAGAATAATCAGTGTATGGTCTGCTCTCTTGATTTTCCGTTTGGCCTGCATATGGTGTACCATAACTATCATAGCCCGTATGAGGCCGACTATCGTATCCTTCATACCCCGTGTACGGCCGACTATCATATCCTTCTTGACTCGAAGTATAACTATACGCGGTGCCATACGTTGTTGGCCTACTGTAGCTCTCCTTGATCTCGGAAACCTCTGAAGGCTCTTCATATGTGGCTTCAAAGGTCCGTCTATTGAAATAAAACAATCTGCTATCACCAGCACTGATTCCTTGATTGCTACGCTCTTTAAGCATTTGAGAGCCTTCAATCTTCCCTGGAATATCTTCATATTCTTCCCAATCACCATATCTAGTATTAGGATCACGAATAGGTGCCACTCGCAACATCCATCCTTGCACTTCATCCTGAATGACTTCAGTTGGCCACTTACAAGGAAAGCCGCCATCCCCATAGTCGATACGTTTTCCATAGAAGTCATAGAGACTTCTCCATTCATGATCTTTCCTTCTTCCGCCATAATGTACACTATCCCAGCATTGAGAGCAAAACATTTCATTACACACAGCGCATTCGATGGACGCTTCGTAGAAAGAGCAGTTGTCACAGCTTGGTCTCGGCAGGAGTTCCAAAAGATCTCGTGGCATTCTCCAACGTATTTCACCAGTAAGCTTGGAGTAAAAGAATCTTTTTTGTTTCCCTTCATCAAACAATTCCTTCCATTTGCCTCTCTTTGCTCGTAGTCTTATCATATATCTTTCTCTACCTTTCTTTCCGCGATACAGAGCCTGAATCTTCACTGCAGACCCAAGTAATGCCTCGGCACGAAGATGTATGGCGTCAACCTTTTTCTGCTTGAGTTCAACATAGATACGATAAGCAAGTTTTCTTCTATAATGTTTCGCAAATACAATTTGCGCATGCCATCTTTTGTCATCTAAAGCTCTCAATCCTGCCTCAAGAGCAGCCACATCTAACTTGACAAGCGCTGCTTTCCATACAGCTTGTATTTTACGTATTGCTCTATCTTCCTTCTCTTCTTGCATATCAGCTTTGATTTCAAACACTAACAAACGATCCAAGAAACCTCTAATTAAGCTCTGTATCTTGATTACTGCACTGTTCGTAGTACGTCGCTTTTCGTTGCCCTTCTTCACAATGAGATGTGTTCTATGGTGACGATAATTTTTCTGTACAATACTTACACTAGAGAGATAGCGCTCTTTTGCTCGTTTCCTTCTCGCTCGTAATACATGTACATAACAGCGACCTTGATAGCCTGTATAGAAATAATGATGATAAGTACACTGACATATATTCAGGCCAAGAGAATTTCATATATACCTCTATATACTCTTTGCAAAAATTCACTTTTCCTTTCCCATAACTCCCTTGTAGCATAAATCATTTCCCACTTCTTTTTCACTACGCGAATACCCTTGAACTGCATGCGTATGATAGATTGGATTTTCCTCACAGCATAAAATCTTTTGCGTAGGTACCTGAAGTACTCTCTCGCATCCAGCAGTTGTCGCACCCATACATAATGAGCCATAAAACAACGCTGGATTTTGTGCGCTTGGTCACTGTAAACGGACAAAAAATCATGTAAGCGATGAGCGCAATTATATATATATTGTGTATGTATTTGTGATGCATACGAAGTAGTATATATCAAGTGTACCTTTTCCACTTCAAAATTTGCCTATTTATTTCTCGCTTTACCCTTGCCTTAGCCTTCGCAATCAAAAACACTGTAACAATCTTACTCGCTGCCCGGTGTAAAGAATCTCGCCTCCATCTTCGATATTTGGCTCTCTTCTTCGCAATATATATGCGAACACATGATAATACCTTCCAGGCTGCTCTTTCTCTGCGAAGCTTTTCAGCGTAACCTACAATTCAAGGTCACGACACAATATTGTCAAAGATGGGGGAAAATGTAATGCATACATGGGAGTATATAATATATATATATATATATATATACCTGCAGCTACTTTGTATGCCACCAACTTGCGTGCTCTTCCTTGCATCGCTACAATACCTTTCCTCATGACATAATAATGATTGAGAAGCTTGATATCATCGATTCTTGGTATGGGCCAATACCCACAGAAATTATCATTAAATATCATTTCGCTGTAAGGAAATTTATCACGCACAGCCTTTGTTCCTGGTTTTGTGATTGCAGTCCCCTTGAATGAGAAAATTGAAAGATTATAACATCCATTTGCTACCCATGACAACGTGGTGTCAGTTAGCTTCGGGATATTATTGATAATTAAATGCCGTAGATCTTTCACCTTGTCGACCTCAGAGATGGGTAGCAACCTATAGACAAAAATTCAAATATAGTTTGTGTGAGTAAACGCATACAATGAATGTATCCCTCTAATCGTAACATATGTAGTACTCACCTCATATCAGTGAGATTCGTACATGAATTTAGATCCAATTTCTCCAACTTTGCACATTTAGCAATCCCCGAGATCCCTCTACCATCCAAATTGTGACATCTTGCAAGGACGATGACTCTTAAGTTAAGGCAATATGTACCAAATGCATCCATACTAACACCAGTCACACCCTTGACACAATCAGATAAACATAACTCTTCAAGCAAAGTGCAACCTATGGCTACTCCTGCTAAGCTCACATCGGTAGCTTGGGTACACCCCATTAGATTGAGCTTGAGAAGATGTTTCATCTGAGATAATGATGTTTTCAAAGATTTATTCAGTCGAAAACATCCAGAGAAATCAACACATTCCAGATTCGGCGCATTTTTGGCAATTGCTGCCATGCCTACTACTACCTGCCAGGCAATATCTGGAAGAACAAAAAATGAGTTGAAAAATAGCGAGGATAAAAGTGCATGTATACATACATACATACATACACACACACACACACATATACATATATATAAATATATATACATATATGTCAATCATATTTGGCAGACAAAAGTATGGGTACGTTCTTACCATCTAACTTGTCATCTTTCATTCCGCTAGTGCTACCTTTAGGTTTGGTCAAGTTGCTCATTCTTTTGTTCTCATCTTTCTTTTTTGGTGGCTCTATCCTAGGGTCCGACAGATAAAACAATCCATGACATTTGAATGTTTTCAGATCAGGACATCCTGAAGCTATAGACGCGACACCTACATCTGAAACGAGCTGGGCATGGGAAATATCTAATTTGTTGAGAGAATGACAATTGTGAGAGATGGATCGTAGGCCTGCATCAGTGAGCTTGGTACATCCACACAATTCCAGTTGTTCCAGAGCATTGCATCCTTCTGCAAGCCAATTGATGCCCACATCACTGACATGATCACATCCATTCAACACCAACGAACGCAATGATGAGGACCGTTGACCTAAAGATAACAATCCTACGTCAGATATTTTGTATGAATAGTTTTCTCTACTCATATCAATCTTATCGAGATCTAAATCAAATGATAATAGTATGAAT
>JACLAD010006369.1_pt1 | contig 15890 bp, 7 predicted proteins | sample 8027901 | NCBI WGS metagenome assembly JACLAD01 (sample SAMN15725071, study PRJNA655200) | protist metagenome | isolation source: fluorescence activated cell sorting (FACS) single amplified genomes of... | place: Spain: Blaines Bay Microbial Observatory, Mediterranean Sea | collected 2016-07-05 | reverse complement strand
GAGGTCCCTTTCTTATCAAGTTTTGTTTCATTATTTGCGTTCCCACTCCCAACCTTGGGTGATCTACCACGATGACGCGTTTGCGAACCCATAACTCTCCGAAACCTCAACTATACACACTCAAATTTCTTTCTCTCACCCTTTCACTCGTTTTAACAAAATCTTCTTCTTGGAAAAGAAAGTTTTTTTTTTGTTTCAAATTTGAATTTCTTTTTTTTTTTTGATGTCGTTTTCTTTTTCTGTCAGCTTTTTTCGCGCAATCTTAAAAAGATGAGCAAACTTTGTTGTCGCATTTAAATTAAAGCTTTCCTCAAGATCGGACCCGCAGTACTTATGAAAAAAAACTTGTTCTTGAAATGTTTTATGTTGTCTGAGGGTACATGTTTACTCCAGTCCAGACGGTGGCAATTCGGAGTCACACTCCTGCTCAAGCCTTGGGATTCATGTGCGCTATTTAAAAGGCCGACCCTTGGGTTTCGTTGGGCAAACGTGAGGAGCCTGGAATTTTTTTAAAGGGATTTTTTTTTAGGGGTATGGGAAATGTGTCAGCTCTTGAAAATTGAAAATGATTATCGTGATTATCGTGACTATCGTCAATGATGATTCGTCATGTGACGGAATCCATATCTATCAAACAAAACACTTGGACCCTTTCTTGAGCGACAAGCTATGCACTCGTGAACTCATCATAACGTGTCCACGGGCACGCGTGTACACGTATGAGTTCCATGTGCAGTCATTTGGAACAGGAAATGTCTATCTTTGCAACGAGGAAAGAGGTGCTTAAGATCCATTTAGTATTAAATATAACATAGGTGTGTACTCATATGGCACGAGGCAGTGTGGAAATCGATGACATCTTTTGCATTGTCGACAAGTTCCTTTCTGCATTGATATTGGTTTTTTTTTTAAGAGAGAGAGAGAAAGAGAGAGAGGAGGTTTTTACCTCGAGATAAGATGACAGCTTCTTTCTATGGGAAACTGAATTGCTTTGCTCCTAGTGTGAGGAATACTAGTGATAAGGTACATCGGATGCAAAGTATGAATACAAATGAGACAAAGGTAGAACGGAAAAGGAGCGAAATAGTGGAGGGGAGACAAAGGAAAAGCACTGTTGCTGAATCTCCTGAAGAAAGAAGGGACATTGTTTACTCGAAAAATTCAATATATGATGAATATTCTATTGTCAAGGAACTTGGACGTGGTGCGTTCTCACGTGTGTACAAAGGAGTGAGTAAATCAACAGGGGAAAGGTGTGCAATCAAAGTGATGGCGACGTGCAAAGATGACGAAGAAATGTTTGGGGTGATCAAAAACGAAGTTGAGGTGATGCGAGTGATCAAAGAAGAGCTCCCTGAGCATAAAGAATACTTGTGCCAAATTGAACAAGTTATCTGGGAAAAGGATAGAACGTGTATTGTGATGGAATTTTTACAAGGTGGAGAGTTGTTTGATCGAATCGTTGAGCGTAGGCATTACACTGAACGTGACGCGGCCAAGATAATGAAAAAGCTGGTTCAAGCTGTACATGCACTTCATCAAAAAGGGATAGTACATCGTGATCTAAAGCCTGAGAATCTGGTCTTCAAATCGGATGACGAAAATTCGGATGACATCAAGGTGATGGATTTCGGTCTAGCGCTGCGACAAGGCCAAGAGGACCCTCACCAATCTGTTGATATTGTTGGAAGCCCTGGGTACGTTGCGCCAGAGGTTTTAATAAGTAAAACATACTGTCCGGCGAACGACGTGTGGTCACTGGGGGTTATTCTGTACATTCTTTTGACAGGTCGTGCGCCTTTTCGTGGGAGAACACAGGAAGAGCAGATGGAGAATATAAAGGCTGCTAACTACTCGCTCAAGGGAAATCGCTGGGAAGGTATTTCTCGTAGCGCGAAAGACCTTGTTAGCAAATTGCTCGTGCTTGATATACAGGAGCGTATAACACTTGAGGAAGTGGCAAATCATCCTTGGTTGCTTGGTTCCAACTTGTATCGTGCAACGAAGAATCTAGGCGGGGCGTTGTCCAACATGCGCAAATTCAACGACACCCGCAAGCTTGGTGCTGCGGCACAGAGGATGGTTGGGAACGCTACAGCAGAGCTACGGGACAAACTAATGGGTCTCTTAGAAAAGGGTACTGTCCGCACAGCTGGACTGACCATCACTGATATAGCCAACATTTTGAATGCTCTGCGCGGCCTGGGTGACCAGCGTTATCTCACCAAGGACCAATTTGTAGACTTATTTGCAGAGTTGGGGCTTAGTGAGTTGCCTGTCGAAGACATATTCGATACTGTAGCCGTGCACAGCCTTTCGGTGGGGATGGGCAAAACTAAAAAGAAGATTGAGCCGCTGCGTCTTGATCGTGAGTATTCTGGAGATGCCGAAAAAGAGCCAGATGAGCCTTTTGTGATGGTTGATCACCTGATTGTGGGCATATCCATCATTGTTGCCAAAGAGTCTCGGGAACGGGTCATCCAATACCTGTTTAATTATTTGTCAGAGAAAGATGAGACCAAAGGGAAAGGGAAAGGCGAGGGGAAAGGTGTCTCTGCAAACAGCTTTGCAAAGATTCTCCAAGTCATGTCGTCTTATGAGAAGCCATCAAAAGACTCTCCTGATCGCAAGAAGCATTTGGCTGCCAACGTATCTGCAATTTTTGGAGAGGGCGGCGCGCAAGACACCAGCACGATTACTTATGAGCAATTTAAATACGGCATTGTCGAATTCGGGGATGATGTGTTGCAGGATTTCGTCTTTGCTCCAGCGCAGGCCTTGATGACACGAGTACAAAAATTTGATCGTGGCATCGTAACTCAGCAAAAGTCTGTGCGCCGATTCCAAGCATATGTTGGAAGAATGTTCCAATACTCCACAGGCGTGAATTCAAAGTACCTTTCCACAAACAAGGATGCCGAAGGCTCACAAACTTCCCTAAAATCCCGTCCCGCCGACGAACAAGATGAAGAATAATTGATCAAAATGAAGAATAGAGAATATAGGTTTATTTACATGTCGAAATGGACGGGAAATTGGCAGAAATTAGACGCGATGAGCATTTTGATGCTTGGACTAGGTTGCACACTTGTTTCCAGGCCTTGCCTGCAGGGCCGGCATACTCGACATCCAACACCAAGAGACGGTCAGCAGGTACTATGTTTGAAACTTCGGTGACCAACTCCATGTATTTCTTTTGCAACATATACGCGGAACTTTTCGAACCATAAATGATTGGATCTACTTGATTCTCAAACATCTTGCCGCGACTCGTGACGTGGTGCTTTTGCTTCTGCATCCTGCAGTGTAGGGTGTCCAGCCATTTTGAAAGGTGGCGCACTGTTAAAATAACTTTGGCATTAGGATTCTCCAGCAACATCTCCCGCAAAAACGGAATGCTCGCCGCGCCTACTACAGCGTCCACATTGTGAAATACACCATTAAAACCAAACGCGGGGGTCGATACTTTGCCACTATAGACGTCCATCAAGCTGTGCAGCGCTTTCTTGCATTCTGTACACATAGGCCCATGCTGCTGCTGCACTTTAGACTCCAGCTCCGTAACACGATAGCCAAGTCTGCGCAGCGCCAATACAAGCGCAGACCCACCAGTAGATCCAAGCCCAATACCAATTACTCGTAATTGACCATTCTGCGATGCACTTTGGCCCAAGTTGTAGAGATGCACTTTTGAAAATAAATTGATTTCAGGCAACAATGGCCGCAACCCACCACCGCGTAAAGTTTCACGCTCACGCACCTTCTTATCTCCCCAAGAAGGTTTCATTTTCATCTGCATAAACGTTGCCAACCAATGCCATTGCGATTTTGACCCTACACTCCATGATTGGTCGCAATCAAGGCACACCATCTTTCGTCTTGTCCGTGGAATACCATTCAACACGCGTTCATAGAAACGCTCGAACTGCTTCTTCTCAATTATGTCGACACCCGATGTGCCCAACATTTCATCATAAATTTCTTGCCGCAGTAGATAATCACGCCCACCTTGTCTTCGCAGACCATCAAAACGTCGGTACCAAGATTCAACGGCCTCAACAAGTACTACTACTTTCGCTGTAGGATAAGTGGCTGCCACTTCAAGAGCAAATAAGCCCGAGCAATCGCTTGCAATTACCTCATATTTGTCAAATCGATTAAATTCAGGGATTCCAGCGCTGTGCATTGCTTGGCGCATAGCCGAGCATGTATCATCCTCAGGAGCAACACTCAAGCCAAGTCCTCTATTCGCAAAATCACTGATATCTTGCACAAGCGTTCCAGGGAATCCTAAAATTATCATTTTCACCTTGCCACGACTTGAATCTTTTATATCTTGCTCCTCTTGGTTCCCATCAAAGCTGCTATCCGGGGCTACTATTTGGTTTTCAGAAAATGGCACATCAACTTCTTCTTCTTCCTCCTCCTCCCCCTCCTTCTCCTCGTTTTCCTCTTCGTCCTTCCTGTTGGACCAATTTTCAGAACCCTCCTCTTCGCCGAATTCCTCTTCTTCATTCTCGACTTCTTCGCCGTCGTCCTCTTCTACTTCGACTTTGTCCAAATCCTCACGACCTTCATCTTGAACCTTTGTTCCCTTCTTTCTGAGTACAGGTTCATTATATTTCTTCTCAAGCTTTTCAAAAAGTTCCTTTTCGTTGCCTGCATATCGTGCCAATATCATGGGTACATCAGGCAACAACTTTGGGTTGTGCTTTTTATAGTATTCGTGCACCAAGCTATTCAAATCGACATCGTCCAATTCATTTTCTTCCTCCTCCTCATCGGACAGCTCTACCATCTTTTTCACTTGCCTTGTTACTGAATCTCTTTGTGTCTCAACTTGAGTCCAGTCCATCAGTTTTTCTCCCCCTATGAAACCAGCATAAATCACAGTCAACGTGATCAACGTGATGATTGCAACTTTAATAGAAACGCAACTCCTCGATTTTTCCAATTTTGAGTTGGCCCTCATTCTTCTCCCCCCCCTCCTCCTCGCTCCCATTTCCTGTCTATCATCTTGCCATTCCTTCTCATATCTCTTCGTTCCCTGCTCCTGGAAAAGTTTTCCACCATCACTTGCATCAATTTCCTCCTTCTCAAAGTCATCAAAATCATCATCCTCATCATGATCTGTATCAGATTCCGCATAGTTTTCATAATCACTATTTACATCATCATCACCATCAGATGAATCGTTCTTTGAACAAGGACGATGTCTCTTCTTCATCTTCTTCTTCTTCACGTTATGTTTCCGGAATCGGCTACTCTCTATGAGGAAGCAAGCAAAAGCAAGCAAGCAAGCAAGCAAGTAAGCAAGCAAAGGCAATGTTCAAGAGATTCAACGTTCTGATTATCATACAAGAGAAACCTACCTCTGTATCCACCATGAATTTATTTTCAGAACAATTCGTATGCATACATTCATTGTATGCATGTAGCTACTAGTAGATAGCTCGACGTATACGTAGCTTTCGCAAAAGAGCCTCCAAGGGAAGCTTGGCCTGCCTCCGGAGGGGCTACGATAGAAACTGTGACCGTACAGAAACTGTAATCGTAGTAACCCCTCCCGGAGGGGCTGCCGCCAGGAAGGCTGCCGCAAGCCTCCAGCAGGTCCTTTTGTTTTCCCTGTCGGGTTGGCGAAGGTTGGGATGGATGCATGCATTCATTGCATAGGTACATAGGAAGAAGCTTCAAATTTGAAAAAACGTTTCAAACGAGAATTGATTAGTAGTGCAACGCGAAGGAAAATCAATAAATGTCTAGTAAATATAGGCCGAGTGATGATGAGTCGTCTGGTAGTACACACGACGAAGATTCAGATGATTCAAATTTTCATACAAGCGATGGCGAAGTTATGGCGGATGTTGATGTCGAGGATGGAGTGAAAGGCGGAAAGGTCTGGAAAGCAAGAAGAAGAAAGAGATCAAGAAAATCGAATAGGGATAGCTATGAAAGCGATAGCAGCGGTTCTATAGATTCTGAAAAAGGAATAAAGACGCATTTTGGTTTTGATTTAGAATCGATTCCATATGAAAGTGTAGAAGCAGAAAAGATACTCTTTTACGGAGATTCTCTGACGTGGGGCATGGCACATGACTGTGCCTCACGGTATCCTGTAACATGGCCGAGACTTTTAGAAGGTAAACTGAAAGAGTACAATTTGGAAGTGGTTGAATCAGCACTTTGTAGTCGAACAACTGTATGGGACGATCCTGGCAACGAGGTTTGGATGACTGGTGCGGAAGGCCACATGTTTAATGGTAGAGACCATTTTGTGATTGAATTTCAAAGCTGTCTTCCTTCTTGGCTTGTGATATTGCTAGGAACTAATGATCTTCGCGAACGTGTCCGAAAGAGAGCAAAAAGTCTCAAGTCAAGTAGAACAAGAGTTATTGCACAGGATATAGCGGATAATGCTGGAAGTATAGGTCTTGTGGCGCGAAAAGTCCATGCTGAGTCGCCTCTTGCACAAGGTGATTTGAATGTTGTTATAGTATGCCCACCTATTGTACACTTGAACGCAAATGCGGAGGCATTGGGGTATGACCGCGAATCTGTGGTCTTGAGTCGAGCTTTTCCGAAAGCGTTCCAGAAAATGTGCAAGCAAAATAAATTTTTGTTCGTAAACCCCGGACTAGATTCTACAACCTTTGTTGATGGGATTCATTTTGACGATAATGCCAATCAAGAGTGTGCAGATGCTGTATGGAGGGTGATCCAGCCGCGTTTACGGGCCTCACCAAATGATGGACCAAAACAAATTTCTCGAGGGACTAGTGTTGCATCCCGTTCTAGTGGTGCTGGAAACCGTTCCCCAGTCTCAAAGAAAAACCGTGCACCAAAGCCGGTATCACGACCTGTGGATAGAGCGACAACTCCCCAAGCCAAGAAAAAGAAAACGGCTACTAATACAGCCCCTGCTCCTGCTCCAGCTGCACCCGGTGCGGAATCACGAACAGTGGGTACACCGACAACTCCCCAAGCCAAGAAAATGAAAACGGCTACTAATACGACTCCAGATCCTGCTCCAGCTACACCAGGTGAGGAATCACGAACCGTGGGTACACCGACAACTACCCAAGCGAAGAAAAAGAAAACGGCTACTAATACAGCCCCAGCTGCACCAAGTGCGGATCCACATACAGAATTTTGTGTCAACGTAGCCAAAGCTTTGAAGAAAAGCAAAGGAAAGGATCCAATCCTATCAAAATTTTGCAACAAATTGCAAACTTTACACGAGACCGTACGAGGCGATACTGTGCTCGAGGAGCTTCAAAGTTTACGCACCATGCTGGAAGGATGGATGCGTTATAAGCCTCTTTTGGCTGAGTTTAACTCGATATTCCCTGATCCCACCGATAACCCCAAAGATTAGATAAGCACAAGTTACATCCCTGCCCGTGCTTGCTTTTTGGCTGCCCCTTTCTTTCGAGAATGGTTTGCGATCTTTGCTTTGTTCTTTTGTGCATATTTCCGGCTACGTGCCGTAGCAGGGTCGCCACTGGTAGCTGTGGCACTCGATCCCGTGGTTGGGGGCGCCGGCGCTGTAGGATTAGGGTGGTTTTTATTTTTCCGCTTGGTGCCAACGGGAGCAGGGCGAGTACGATTCAAGTTGGGCTTCATCAAATAATCATCCTCTTTTTCTACAATCTCCTTGCCATCTCTATCCCTTTTCTTCCCATCTACGTCAAGCATTCCAGGTTTCCACGAAGGCCCATCATCTTTCGCTGCAAACTCGTCACCGACGTTGAAACCAGCGTCATCATACGCATCATCGTATTCGTCCTCATACTCGTTTTGTGCAGCAGCGAGGCCCAAAATTTTTGACCGAAGCATTGCCATTTCATCATCGTCGTCGATTTCGTCGTCACTTGCCCCACCAATCGCTAGTTCGTCTAAAAGATCAGCTATGTTGTCTGGACCCTTATCGACTGCAACTAGCTCTGGTTCGTGAGGATCCAAATGGGCAACCATCGATGGAAGAGCTCCTTCCAGTACCGCTTGAATAGCCTTTGAAACATCACCACTTAACGCGATCAAAAGCTGCTTGCAAAAATATGTGCTCAAATTGGGCAGGACCTGTCTCACTTGCTTGATTGACTCATCCATTTGAAGCTTCTTTCGCCGCTCCTCCTTGACAAAATCCCGATGCTTTTTCCGAGAATTTACCCCCGTTTCCACACCTTTCAGGTTCAATTTCTGGTGCTTCTCGGTTTCCCACGTGGATGTTTGCACGGATTCCAGGACCTGAAACAAATAGTTGGCACGATCAGCAAAAGATCCTTCACTTTCAGCCAGAGACTTGAGCCTAGTACCAAGATCTAGCTCGGCATTCAAATCCCCCACACAAATGGCTCCTCCCGAGTCATTCTGAATAGCATATTCTATCGTGCAAAAAAGGATGTCAAGAAGCTGCGCCGGGTCAACTTGAGTACCGCGACTAGACTCCTGGTACGGGTACCAATACTTTGTGTACATTATTGTGTCTATCCACCAAAGGAGACCCCTGCGGGTCGCCAATGACGAGTTAGATTGTTTCTTTCCTAGCAAACATACAATTTCTTCGTACACTTTCCATAAAGCCAATAAATCGGCGTCCACAAATTCATCCATTGCACCCAAGTTTTGTTTCTTCACACACACCAAGGGATCTAAAAACCCTGCCGCTTCTTGCTTGCCCACCGATTTCAAAAATGTGCCAACTGTGCATGCTAAATCTACTAAAAAATCTATCGTAACATCACGCTTCTTACCCGATTTCAAATATTCCACAACTGCAGGCAACGCTGTTAAAGCATTTTTCAACAACACACACGTTTCATCCCTGACGGACATACTTTCCAGAGCTTTAACAAGTATGCGCGTACATTCTGAACCATATCTAGCACCATACAATGCTGCAAGATCTAGAACTGTACCCCCTGTTACTACACTCTCAATATCTTGCAGAGATCCATGAAAAGCCAACCGGTGAAAACAAGCAAAAACCTGGTCCTCTAAACCAATATGTGCTGCGTCGTATTCAGGTTCTTCCCACGATCGTTTCCGTTTACGCAAAAAAATCTTGAAAAAACGTTGAAGATTTTCTGTATCAAAGCACATGATGCTAATAAAATGAGCAAACGGTAAGCGTAATACCACTTTCAAGCTTTCCGAACATTTCAACCACAACTCGTTATTCATTCCAAGAATCTCGTTTTCATCGTCATGCTCCTTTACCACGATTTGAAAACTTTCTAAATCTGATGCAAAGATCTCAATCGTCTCTTTATAGAGTTGAATATTCTTACAACTTTTCTTCTTCTTCATCATCTTCGTCTTTCAATCCTCCTTCCTTCCTTTCCTTTTCTGATCTGTTCTCTGCTTGTTCCACAAATTAAAGCTGCAGGCCGGCAAAAAAGACCCGTGGACGGTCACCGGTAGTGCCCCCCCAGTCCCCAGGGGATTATAAAATAGCTATGAGATAACCCCTTCCGAAGGGGGGCAGTACCGCACGTGGGGCCTTTTTTGCCTGCCGGCGCCCGGCTGAGCGGCGGATAAAAGGATTGACAAATAAATCACGGTGACGAAATCGAAATGGTAACCCCCTCCCGAAGGCGGTCACTAGTTACCATGGGGCCTTTTTGCCTGCCGGAGGCTTAGCGGTGGATATAAGGATTGACAAATCACCGTGACGAAATCGAAATCACCATGATCAATCACCGGTGATGTCTACAGAATGTCAATCCCTAGACTAGCCAGGTGTGGGCGCTTTGGATTAATTTACCTAAAAGAGCTGACATTTTTCATCCGTTGAAAAAAATCCAACTTGAAAAACGGCAACTTTTGCAAATTCAACTTTTTTTGGTGACATTGGTGATTTTGAAAGAAAGAGAAAAGAACTTTCTTGTTTTGATGATGTGATGACGTTTCTTACAGAGGTAGAGAGCTATGTATCGTCTTGTGATCGGAAAGGGACGAGGAGGAGAAAAGCAGATTTGGTGTTGGGTGGGAAAGATGGAGAAGAAGAGAAAAAGTTGGAAGAAGAAGAAGAAGGAGACGAAGAAGAAGAATCAAATGCTTTAATGGCCAGTGGTATAGAAAACTCCTTTCATATTCGAAAAACAAAAGTTAATGCTGAAAAAAAGGTCCTTGAAAAAAAGTCTAGAGAAGAGAATCAGGCTTGGAAGCTGCAATGCGACGAAATCGAGAAAGAGTTTATGCAATTCAACGTTTTGAACGAAGAAAAGCTCCTCGAATTAACAAACAAGGATGAGTTGGCTGATATAGTTGAGCTAAAATATTGCGTCGATACATCATACCAGGACGTTTCCCACCTTGGAAGCATGTTGCCTTGTCTTAAGGAATTATGGCTGGATAATAGTTCTATAAGTACAATTCGTGATTTCGGAACACAACTTGGTCAACTGAGAGTGTTATCGTTAAAATCAAGCTATGTGAAAGAACTGGATGGCATTTGTGCATTGGATAATTTACAAGAGCTATATTTGGAAAATAATAGCATCGAAAGCTTGGCGCCTTTGGCAATGCACGAAAGTCTAAGACTTGTGGACTTGCGAGAAAACTGTATTAGTGATATTGGGGAAATCGATCAATTAGGAACTTGTTTTCAACTGAGGAATTTATCACTCAAGGGCAATCCTGTATCACTCGTGGATTTCTATAGACGGTTTGTTTCAAATAGTATTCCGCAACTGGAGGTGCTTGATAATTTCAACATCGTGGAGGCAGATCAGAAACCGTTAGCCGACGAGGACATGGTTAGAGCGGTTCAGGTTTCAGGACAAACCAAAGAAGAAAGTAAAAGGGATGATTTAAATGGAGACCACGTGAAGCAAGCAGCTGATCATACTGAGAAGAACTATGATGATAGTGCTGAGAACGCGGAAAATGATGTTCTTAGCGCATCTTCAGAACTAACCCATGGTACCACTGTAATATTCGCTGGCAATTTGGCATCATCCATGCGCAGACGAAAACGTGCTGTTAAATCTACAAGTTCTGAGCAACGCCTTCGCCAGGCTGCAGCAAACTTTCGGCTCGAAGAACTTCGCGAGGAAGAACGCTTGAACTCTGCTCGTAGTGACTCGAGTACAAGCATACATTCTCGCCCAGAACTTGATTCACTTCCGAGCGCACGGTCCTATGCAGATGGCCAAAATGGCCTCGACGAAGATGAAAATGTGGATATCCAGTTGGAGAAATTACTCGCATTGAGCAACGGTTTAGAGAAAGAACTACATCGGCTACGAACTTATAAAGGCGAGTACGTTCAATCCCCAAAAGCCAAGCGATTACAAAAAAGGAAAAAAAGCAGCACAGCGGTAAGCGATGTTTGCGAATATGATAGAGAGAGCGATAAGAGACCGTCATCGCACAAGACCAAAGCGAGCCGCCATGGTTCAAAGTTGAAGACGCCATGGAAGCCGATTCCACCAGACTCACTGAGGCAAGAAGCGCAAGTTGAAATGAGAAATCTGGACGAGTTCCGGCTTAACGAGGCGGATGCCTACGCAGATGATGTTGATTATTATGACGGCTGCAAAAAGACAGTCGTGGAAAGCAAGTTTTGATGTAGAAAAACATTCAACGTGGAGGTGGATGAATATACTAATCTTATTTTTTGTTTCTCCTTCGAGATGCAGCAGCAACAGACGCGGGTGAACTCTTCTGCTTTTGGGTGCCTTGTTCCTTTTTGCTATTTTTGGTCTTCTCCGCAAGCTGCCGTTTGGCAGATTTGAGCTCACGTTGAAGCTGCTTGGCCCGAATGAGCGCTTTTTCAACGATGGCTTCGTTTATTGTCCCTGGGTCAGTAGTGTTGAGCTCTTCACTAGAAGCCAAAAGCTTTTCTAGTTGCCCAGATATTCGCTCAATTACTGTGATACGCTCGATAGCGCTATGTTTGTAAGCCTGAGCGCTCGTGTCAGAGTCGATGCATTGGAGCATAGAAACTTCTACGCTGAGGCGGCGTAAAAGCGTCTTTGCGTTGCGAATCAATATATCATCCTCGTCATCTTCAGGTTTTTCAACCACAGTCTCGGATGGCCCACCTTGGGGGTTATCTATGCTAGAGCTGTTCTCCCTCATGTTTTCTGACGAGGCCTCCATGGAAGAAGCAGCTGCCGCAACAGCCTCTGTATCACCGGCCTTCTTATTTTCTTTAGACTTCATCCCTGTCTTGCGCTTCTTCTGTTTCCCGGCTTTACCCTTTTTTGACTTTTTACCCTTTTCATTCTCTGCTTCAGCATCTTCTTGTTCTTTTTTCTCTCGCATTAGCTGCAGGCGTTTCTCGCGTTGCAAAAAGTTTCTTCGTTTCGCTCCAAACAAGATGCGGTGTTTTCCGAAATTTTTCACACAGTAATCTAGCTGCTTCACTTGCAATAGTGTTGTATCCATAGCTTCCAAGAATTGTAATGTTCGATATATGTCAGCTAGTTGATTCTGGGCATTGACGTACAGGTAAACCTTTACTGCTCGTTTTAAAGCTGTTGCGGTTACCAGACTTTTGCGCTTTGCTGTACGCAGTGTCTCTATGAATTGATTAATTTTTTCGCCCCGCTCGCTTGTCTTGACATTGAGCAATCCCAGCGTTGCTTGATCCAAAAAGAGCCGGGCCTTTATCTTGGCCAACGCACTCTCACTTGTGACAACCAAATCTTTAGAAGCAAAGGAGCTTCTCGCGGCAATTATAGCCTGCTCAAACGCATAAAGATCATTTTCATTTTTAGTGCAGAATGATTTCAACGCGTGTGTTCGAGCATGAATGCTCTTTTGAATAGCTTGCTCCATTTCAGCCTTCTCTTGAAAACTCAGATCGGTACCATCGCTGCTTGATAAGCTACTGGGGACAAATGTCGAGAGCTCAGGGACGGGCTCCCCGAAAATGTCCCATTTTGTTTCAGCTTGTTCTTCTTCTTGGCGAAGATCGCCCCATATCACCGTGATTTTCTTTCGTAAATTTTCTTCGCTAGTAATAATACGACTCAGTGAAAGCACTGAAGACTTTGCTGTTGGATCAAGAGCAATAAATGCCAGCAACGACCGCGCCTTTTGGCAAGTCGACAACTGCACAGGAGTATTTCCAAACATGTTGCGAGAACCTATATCCACATTCTCGCTAATGAAAATTTCAAGCAGCTGTTTATGCTGTCGGCCATTTTTTTCATTGCAAGCAGTAGCCGCTAGATGGAGAGCCGTGTTTCCTTCAGTGTCCGTCGCTGACGGATCAAATCCAGCTTTTAAAAGTGCGCACGCTATTGGCAAATGACCTTGATAACTTGCCCAATGTAACGGATTGTTTGGACCCGATTTCCCCGATCGCAATGAGGAACCCTTTGCCTTTACAACACCTGATGCGAATTTTTGTGGTCCCACTGATGTAGTTACTGTGCCTTTGCGCTTTCGGAATGAAGCTCTAGAATTTGCTGTACGATGCGGTCTATGTGCACCACTTACTGATGGTGTCGGTGACTCCCTCCCCCCCTGACCCTTTCCGTTCATTGTACTTGCACTTGATACTGATCTTGCCCCTGTCCCACCACGATTTGACTTCAACGCTTTGGAATGTTCTGCTGCAAACCCCTTTTCCAGCAAAAGCTCCACGATTTCAAGATTCTCACACATAACAGCGACTTCTAGTAATGTTGGTTTACCGGGAATCACCCACATATTTGGAATATACATATTCGTTTCAAGCATGAACTTTATAGTTTCAATATCATCGTCCCGGATAGCTTGGTTTAATTGTTCAAACCGCGCTTCTGGTCCTGTTTCGTGTTCTTCATCATTTATCGACTCCACATCATCAAAGCTGAAAATTGCAGCCTCTTCAGTAGTATCAGGACCAATGTTAGGAAGTGACATTGATCAATACTTTCTCTTTTTCTTTCTTTTGTGTGTGTATGATCTTGTCTCGAAACGGCGCGGGCGCGGCGGAGTTCAGGCGATCAGGTCCCGGAAAAAAGAACAGACATGTTTTGTGGTCCCGGTGGTACCAACCACCACCTTGGAACAAATATGGTGGTTACATTCATGAGTCTCGCTAGACGCCGTGGACGGAACCCTTTGAGAAACCTATTCTAATAAATGGGAACCGCTGCTAGCGACGGGGAATCTATCTGAAGCTGTCTGAGGCTGCCTTGCCATTGTCATGAGCGCCAGCATGCGGCTCGCACTGAAAAAAAACCCAAAAAAACCTGAACACGCTCCCTCCCTTCTCTCCTCCCCCCCTCAGGTGCCATCCTTCCTTATCGAATAATTCCAAGTCATGAATACAAGAACTTTTTGATAGATCTGGAAAGTTCATCGTAACTTCATACGCATCAAATGTTAGCGGGGAGCGACCTGTCAGAGTCATTGGTGAGATGGTTCCCCGGGAAAAGCGGAGCCAGAGGCGGACGAATTTTTTTACCTCACCAATAATGAGAAAAAAAAATGACTTGCAAAGAAAAGAAAGACAAGAAATGCAAAAGAAACTGCAAATAAAACTTTTGTAGAGCAAATTAAGAAGCAAGAAAAGGAAAGGAAAGAGCATATAGATAAAGTTTATGAATTAACCGTTGCTTGTTTGTGAGTGTGTGTGTAATCTAACCTTTTAGAAAACAGGGAAAAAAAATAATTGGAAATTGGAATCTTCAGAATTAGGTTCAAAAGAGGGTATGCCTCCGACGAAAAGGCCAAGTTTCCGTGGCCGATTCTACAAAATCAAACGAGTTGATGTGGTTCAAAACGAGGCACTAGATTTTCTTAAAAACTCTGCTTGTGACTGTAAAGACCAGCGCACGCAGGAAGTGTATCGTTCTCTGGTGTCTACAGACGGAGCCCAACAAAACTGCTCAATAAAAATAGAATTATGTCCCAATGTGGATAATGCCCAAGTCCGTAAAGTGTTTTCTGACGTCACAAGGCTGTGCGGATTTTCAACAGTACATGCGCTTTCAGAAAGTGTATTCTTGGTGAATGAGGTGAAACGTGAAGCTACCAAATCAGTATCGTGTGGTTCACGTGGTGCGAGCGAAGACACTGTGAACTTCCCTTTGCTGCAAGAACTTGTTGTGAGAGATTATGGTGCTGGAAGTGTAAAATATGCTACACTGATACTAACTTGGCCGGAGTATGTGCAGTCTCGGTTCGTACGTAGTGGATCCAGCAGCAATATGAATATTATATCACAGAGCCTCTTGTCCAAGAAGAAACGCTTTGGCGTGAAAGAATACAACCGTCTTGTTGATAAAGTGGTCGGGCGATGGCGAGCTACTTTATTTCAACGGGGCTTTGCACTCGAGGCTGCTATGCTAGATAATAGTCCTGATGCTCCATGGGAATCTTTGGAAGAAACTGAAGTTGATTATGAAGACTCTGATGATGAGGATGTCGCGCAATATTTTGAGAACGACAGCTTTGACGAAACTAATCTGATCCCGCTGCCTCAGCCACCAAGTATCGAGCCAAAGCAGAAAAAAATAAGCAGGTCGGCATCATTGTTACTCCCGCGCCAAAAGTCTGCGCTTAAACTGAACACCTCGCACAACGTTGTGAACAAGAAAAGGTCGGTTCGTTTTTCAGCAGAAAGGGTGCAAGTACAGGCACTTGACATATCACGGGAGCATCGCGAGGCGAGAATGGGAGTCGGTTGCAGTGCAATAAATAAATTCGGTCAGACGAAGCCATTGACTTGCACAAGAACTGGGCGTTTGATTTTCTTGGAAGAACATCGACGACCCTCTTTTCGAAAAAGAAATGGGAAGACGCAGTTAAGAAGGACGATGTCGGATTCATCAAGTTGTAAAAGCTTTACATTGATGCCGAATGATTCACGAACAGACATGATGAATGCTTTCACGGCTCAAGTTGCTGGAAACAGGAGAAGCTACCCTGGGTCGTCGCAAAAG
>JACLAD010008896.1_pt1 | contig 15907 bp, 11 predicted proteins | sample 8027901 | NCBI WGS metagenome assembly JACLAD01 (sample SAMN15725071, study PRJNA655200) | protist metagenome | isolation source: fluorescence activated cell sorting (FACS) single amplified genomes of... | place: Spain: Blaines Bay Microbial Observatory, Mediterranean Sea | collected 2016-07-05 | reverse complement strand
GGCTTGGCCGGCTTGGCCACTTTTGGGGTCGGGCGACAGTACTAGGAATACTAGTGCGACACGTTTTTCTGGTCAGAATATTTGTTATCTACTTTTATAATAAATAATTAAAAGGTAGTCTATAAGTAAGTTAGTTCACGATATTCTGCATGGGTCAAAGTAGACTTAAAATTAATTAATTAATTGTAGGTAGCAACTAGAAGTAAAATAAACCATAGTGAAGCCCCTCTGTGGTCAAGCACGACGCTGTATGTGAGGAGTGTTCATAACTATCGGGACATTCTCTGACTCTGCCTTCTTTTCACTCTCTCATTGCCCCATAGTAAGAATGACCTTTGCTGCACCGACGTTACGTCGGCATGTCGACATAGTCGGTGACTGGTAACAAAAAGTCTGGTGAGACAGCAAGATAAGTGGACACTGACTGCAGTCAGATGTTTAGTTTCGATTCCATCATGGTGGCCCAGAGCCGGTCGCATCGTCACTGTAGGGCGCAGCATGACGATAGGTGCCCCCCCCCTCCCTCGTCCGCCACGCTGGCCGTCGCCGAAAGTCGATGCGGCGGTGGGGTCGCGCCCGCAGAGTGAGCCAATCTCCATGCCAGACCACACCTTCTGTCCCTTCTTAGAGTGGAAACGAAAGTCCCGAGTTGCATCCTGGCCCGCGCGCTTCAGGATGGCCACTCTCCCGCCGGGGTGTAGGTCAATGAAGCTGGTCACATCGTAAACCTTCCCCGCCGCCGACATCCAGCAGTCTCCCTCGTACCTGTGTGCAGACACCTGCTCCAGAGTGAACACTGCCTGACCCTGATGCCCCTTCCCGCAGCCGACTGACACATCGCTGGCTACGGCAAAGCTGGCAGACAGACCCTCAGAGCTGATGCCACTGACAACATCGTTACAATCGCCGCACCCACTGCCGGGCGGTTCGCCGTCAGATGATGCCGCCCCTGCCATTGCCAAAGCGGCCTGCACCGTGTCGCCGACGGATGCGATAGCAGCAGTGCTATTGCCCGTCTTTGCCTCCCTCTCGTTTCTGTCAGCGACGTCCGATTCGTGTGCCGTGCGGAATGCCCATGACTTGTTGGCTCTGCGAGATTTGGCACGCCGTGCCGGCATGGTGTGTAAGTCAGGAGGCTGGCGGCAGCGCGCGTCGACGGCGGATCGTCAATCGCAACTCATACAGTGGAGTATAGTAGAAGTATTTACTTTGGAGTTTGGACTGATTGGACTGCCGCCGGCGGGACTGATTGGACAGCTGACCGGCGGGACTGATTGGTGGGAGTGAGTCCTTTTACAACTAAATTAAAATTTTAAAATAAATAAATAAATTAATTAATTAATTAATTAAAAGATATCTTAAAAGATAGTCGTACGTTTGATCATCCACCCAGCAGCGCGTCGATAAATATTGCATGCCTTCTACACCCTCCCACCCTCTTTTCCCCACCCTCCCTTCCCCTCCGCTGTCGATTTTAAACTTATTGCAAGTGAAAAAGATCGCGCGTCTCACAGCATGCTCAGATACTTGTATTTCGTTACTGATAAGTACGTATATACTGTGCTATTTGTAGAGGAGAAGGGCCTGTTCGATCATGCAGCTTCACTTGACTGGCAGAACTGTGACATCCAACCACCTTGTCGTGCCATGAGTGTACGCAACTACATATCACTCGCGTCCAAAGCCAGCTGCTCGGAGGTCTCACATCGCAGGAACTTGTACGGCCAGTGGCTCTGCTTGCGACTGGCCAGGTACAGACTAAGCAGGACTTGCGTCTCGACAAGAAGGCGAACCGGTTGGGACGCAATGGGTTCACTGTTCAGCCATTTGTGGACAGTTGCCATGACCTTTGACCTCCGGAACGTGTGCCCGCTCTCTGACATTAGCGTGTCAAGGTGTGCAGCAACGTCAGCGTAAGTCACGGTTCGGCACTCCATCGTCCAGTTGCAAAGAATGGCGCGGTAGCCATGCTGCTGTTCGTGCGCCTCCTCCTCAGTCAGTGTGAAAGCATTTTTGCACCGTTTCATAGGTCCAAACTCGTCCTCAATCCGAAGCAGCAGCCCAGGAATGACGCCAGCTTCCGCAAGTAAGCCGCACCGCACCAAGTCAGCGTTGTTGCCTACCCGTGGCATTTCAAGGCTATTGTGATCGCTGCTCAGCTTGCCCTTGATCCTGCCGTAACGCTTGGGCGGAGCTTTCCGATGTTCGACACCTTGACTTAAAAAACTGCTGATGGCACTCGCGATGCGGTCCTGGAACTCCCTGTCGCAAGCGCGGGCCAAGGCAGCCACGTAAAATGCCATGTCTTCGTCGTTGTAGTCTTCCGCATCGACTGGTGGGAAAAGGCATCCAATCCGCTGCAGCCGACAGTCATGCTCCTGCGGTTTGATCTCTCTGACGAAATTGCCGTCTGCAGCCACCTTTGATGATGGCACATTGTCAATCAGTTGGACCTTACCACACTGATCGACAGACAAAGACGATAGTCGAGCATGGCATGCCTCGCAGATCAAAAATTCAGGGTTGGAGGCCATGCGATAAGCTGGCCCTGCGATGCCAGCACGATGTGCAAAGCATCCACTGCAAGTTTGTGCATGCTTAGCGTCTTCGTACTTTGGAGGTGGGCAGCCAATTTCCTTCAGCGCCGCGCCGGCTGGAGTGGCCACCAGCTGTCTGTACGGTTCTATGAGCGACATGGAAATGAGTTGCAGCCGGTGGAGCGCTGCGGCGCGCAGACTTTCAAACGAGTGTGGAACAACATTGGCAAGGGGATATCGGAAGAGGAAGTAGAGGCCGCCTGCCATGAACGTGACCTCGTCCTCGGCAAAGGGCCCTCGCTGTGTTTTTGCATCCCGCTTCAGGCACTTTTTGAAGAGCATGCCGAGATTACTTGACGCGTCCAAGCAAAAAGAGATGCGAAAAAAAAGGCATGCAGCGTTTGCAAGACTAACGGCTTTGTCCGATTCCATGGTGCCCATTGCAGCCATTGCGTCAGGTACAGTGCCCCAAAACTCCCAAATCTCAGACAGGCCGAGGTGCTCGATGACGGCCTGAGGACCCAATTGCACGAGGTCAGCTGTGAGCGGGTTTGCACAGGCAAGCGGGACAGGGGCCGCCCGCCATGATGTCGCATCCAGACCAGCACGCATCTCCCCACCACTTGGAAAAACAAAGGTGTCGCTTGTACCATCCGAGCCCATGCAGGTCAGGCTGCCACTGTTGTACAGATGGAGGCAGCTGACACACAGGCGCTGCGACGTCGCTTGTTGTTGCCACAACGCTCCCTCCTTTGCAACATCCTCTTCAATTCCGCAGCCGACACACTTGGGATATCGGAACAAGCTGGCGGTGTGCAAGGCACGCTTGAGGAGTGCAGCCTGAACGCAGAAGACAACAAAGAAGCGCACATCCAGCGCGGTCACAACAAATAGAGCGCGATCCATGTGTGTCGTCTCGACACCTGCGCGCTGACGGATGACAGTCATGAGCGTGTCCCGGTCCACAGAGGAACAGGACAGGGCGCTTGCACTGAGCATCGCAGGAACACTGTCAAGCTCAATGATCTGCTGATCTGCTGGGAGGCCATGTGTCCTCTTGAACTCCTCAAAAGCTAAAAAACGTGGTCCAGACACAACGGGATGCAAGTCAGTGGGTGGTATGAACGCTGGCGCAGGATCAGTAAAGACACGACGATGTGCCGCGCGACGCTGACCAACAGCACATACCGTCGACAAGTGTGCCAAACAAAGGGGCCTTCAATACAATGGCTTGCCCTCCGTCTGTCTGCAGCACAATACGAGTCGGGTCTGCCTCGTCAATCGTATAGATCTTCTGCACTATTACTCTGACATAAGTAGCGGAAGAAGATCCAGCATCACAGCCCGGCGGCGGTGAGGATCCATGCAGAGCCCGCAGCTTGCTGTGGGCCTGCAGGATTCGCGTCCAGTTTTTGTTTGGAACTGATGCGGCGGCCAGTGCTTCCTGAAACGCTCCAGGCGGCAGCCATGCGAGGGCCTGCAGATCCATAACGCCACGTGTGCCCAACTGATTGAGCAGGACGCGCTGCTTGAGCATATCCAGCAGGAAAGAGCGGTTTTGCAGCCACCGGACGAGCTCCAGATTGGGGCCGGCGGCGGCAGAGCCTGGAGCCGACGCCACAGCAGCCGCTGACGGATCAACACGCTCGTTGGAGGACACCTCAAAGGGCAGGCCGGTAGACCTACCCAGTCTGCCTTTTCCGGGAACTGGCTGGAATCTTCCGCTGTGCGCCTGACGGATGGAGGCTGCATGGCTGTGGCCTTGCATGGTGCTGCGCAGTGTTTTGGAAGGGTGGAAAGTGCGAACGAAAACAAAGGGAGGAGATATCTGAGACGGTGCGGGGTGTTCTGTGGTTAAAAAGTAAGTATGGTACTTTACTATGTACTCTAGAGTATTTTATAAAAAAATTCTATTCTAAGAACTAATAAGTTAGTTAGTTACTGACTTGCGAAAGGTGAGTGAGTTATGGGAGTTGTTCTCCCAGGGGAACTCGCTAGCACTATTAGAAGTAATTAATTAAATTTTAATTCTACCAGTGAGGACTGACTAAAGTAAGGTAGAATACTGACTACTGTCACTCACTCGGCGTTTCCAAGTTCTTCTCGGCTATCCAATTCTTCTCGGCTGTTTTATACACTTTTCTGCTTTACAGCATGCTATTCTACCTAAATTGTCGGTTCTGACTACTCTGCAGTCTACATACAAGAACCACAAGTAACTAACTTTTTTAAAATCAACCAATAAATAAATTAATTGCTTGTAATAACAGTGCTTGTGCTTAAGAAATCCTTTTGACGGTTGCTCACGGCCCACACATGCTTGCTCCCGTGGCTGAGCAGCGGCGGCGGAAGCCTGGGGTCAGACCGGTCGTGAAGACCGTGGGGGATCTTTCTGGGGCGCTCCGAGGTAGCGTTCGGTTGGCCCTCAATCAGGACGCCCTAGACATCGCGGCCTCTGCAGAGGTGTCCCCGCACAGGGCATCTCGGAAGAGGCTAACACAACGAAGCACTGGCAAGGCCTCGGCATCACCTTTGGCGGGCAGCGTGGCCACGAGAGGCAGCGGCAGTGCTGCATGTGGCGAGAGTGGCAGTAGTGGCGGTGGCCGTGGCGGCAGCAGCGTGCCTGGGATGTCCGAAGTGGCGATGGTTCGAACTGAACTCAAAGCTCTGGGGGTCGAGTCGGCTGCGGAGGCCGCGAGACTCAGCGACGTTACACAGACACAGGACGGCCTCGTGGCGTCCATGGGGCAACTGACCGGGGAGAACCATTCGGCTGACCTGCGTCTTGCAGAGCTTACGCGGTCGTTGGCTAACATGGGGGAGTCCTACGCCGCTCTGACGTCCAAAAGGGATGTGCAGGAGCACGAGCGACGTAGCATGGCAGCCGACATCTCCAGCATGGAGGACTATGTGGCGGAGTTCCGCTCGTGGATCGAGATGTACCAGCGGCAGATTGACGACACAGGCTTGGCCCTGGAGGACGAGGAGGATGTGGTGGAGGAGCTGGAGGCGGAAATTGAGGACATTTCGCGGGAGCTGCATCGCGCTATCAAGGAACGTGATGAGTACAAAGTGAAGGCGTCCAAGGCGTTTGAGGACGCGCAGGTGGCCAAGGCCAAGCTGGACAAGCAGGTGATGGCGTCTAAGACGCTCATGTCCATGCTAAAGGCAAACACGGCCGCCCCCTCTGGCGATGGCGGGGATGGTGACGACACCGCAGACGGCAAGGGCCAAGATCAAAAACAGCCTGCCTCTCCTACTCGAAGATCTCCTACGCACGTTTTACCGGCAGGCGGCGGGATCCGGGCGCGCGCGCCTTCATTCAAGGTGGAAGCGCAGGCATCACCACCCGAAGCCGCCATCAGCCCCGGTGCGGCTGCTGCGACGCCTGCCGCACTGTCTCCAGCTGCGCCTGCTTCTCGTGGTGATGCGCACTGGCTGAACAACTCTGGTGGCGGCGGCTGGCAACAGCAACAGCAGCAGCCCTTGGCAGCGGCGGCAGAATCGACTGGTGGTGATGGTGACAATAGCAACGGCAGCGGCGAGGACGAAGACCATTACCTCGCAACTGGGCTCGCGGGGTCGCTGTACACTTCGTTGTGTGCTGCCAGCCTTGACTCAAGTTCTGGCAGGGTTGCCATGAAAGATGCATACAGCGCAGTCCTGCGGTCGTCCCACGTCACGTTAGCACTGGGGTTTACTGATCCGGCGGACTGTGCGGAGTGGTTCAATCTCATCCTGGCAGAGAACAGCGAAGACGTTGAGGGCAGCTTCCTTGCGGACGAGCAGTCTTTCCAGGCTTGGTTCCTGGACCTGTTCCGCCTTGCACAAGTACACAAGAGCATTTAAGCGACGGCCGACGCGCCACATGCGCTCAATGACGCATTGAAGACCACCGCCTTGACTTGAATTGTATGCGGCTTACATTTGTGCAGTTATTATTATCAACAGACAGACGGCGGCTCGCTCCTCATAATACCATACTAATTACAATAAACAAAAAAAAACACCTGAATTGCATGTCTTTAGTTACATGTACAGTATGTACAGTACTCAATGTGTGGATTAGCAAAACATGCAACACTTTTTCGTGAAAGTGTTTTCTTGACGGGGTTCCCTATCTATATCGATAGGATACGTTGAGAAAACGCGATTGCACCAAGCGGGAGCATCGGATCGAGATGCTCTGGTTCGAAAGTTACGGCAATGTGAATATTCTTAATTTCGAGGTTTTGGCCTACATATTATTATTATTATTTTCTATGATAAGAATAAACTCCTGAATTAATTTGCCCAAAAGTTTTTTGTCATAAACTTTCTTCAACTCATAGAGTGCACTAGAGTACTGTACTGTAGAGTACCCTACCCTACTGTATGATAGGACAGAGAGGGGCGGGGGGTGTCCCAATAATCACTTCGATTGTCCTGGAAGCCGAAATACATCAGTAGTAAAAGTACCTGATTAAGTGCAAATACTTGACGGCCCGAATTAGTTCACGAAACCCGTGTTTTAGCGCCCCTTTTGCACTGTGCCGGCCACACAGCGCTTGCTCGACGCCCCTGCGTTGCTCGATGGTGTAGCCGCCGCCGAGAGCTTTCCATCGCTGTAATTTTCATCAAAATCCGCCCAGTGGTTGACCCGCAGGTACATCGCGGAGCTAACATGTCGCTAACATGTCGCTAACATGTCGCTAACATGTCGCTAACATGTCGCCCCCCTTCACGTCCCGCCCCCCCTTTGCACAGCCTGTTGGGCCTCCGGAGGCGGTGCCGCGGTGCGGGCCGGTCGGCTACGACCCCGGGGGGTCGTTAGTGCTGTCATGGCCGCATGTCGCGACCGTATACGTCTCCCAACGCGTGCTTTGTCGCTTTGTCGTGACCCGTCGCTCGTCGTCAACGGTCGCTCCTCGTCGTCCTCTCCACCACTCGCCGCCGCCACGTGCCCGTGTCGTCCGTGTGACCCGGTCTTTCACCCCCCCGCGCCCCCCCACCACCCGTGCGTCATGGAACGACGTTGTCCGGCAGCCGGCAGTGTCAAACATGCCCGTGGCGGCGTGCGGCAGGGAGTCATCACCCATCACCCGCTTGTGCCGTTAAGCACCCATGATGGCCAAGGACATGCACCCACCACACGTGCTTGTGTGGCTCCTCGAGCCACGTGAGTGTGCTTGTGCAGCGTACATATGTCGTACATGAGGCTAGACGCCAATAAGCCGCTCCGCGCGGCGTTATGGCCTCGCACGTGCGAAACTTGTGACAATTGCTTTTGATGTGAGTCGGTGGCGCGTTTTCGTAAATAATTAATTTTTTTTTTAGCGGTGCGTAGGTGGCGCCACGGCCACACCCAGCGCCCGCCGTGTTAAACACGTCATAATCACATCATTTAGAGTTGCAGTGCTCAATTTCACGGTCATACACGGCGCTACGTACGCCCTCCCAAGGCCGGGCAGTCTGTGCTATTTGTAAATAATTGCACTTAAACCAGTAATTATTAGTTTTGATCTGAGTTTTTAAATTAATGTTAATTAAGACGAGTGTCCCTGAGTGCCTGGCTCGCCCGGCCGCTAGGCAATGAAATAATTTGATCCCCAATGAAACTCTCCGCCTTGCGGTCGTCCAATCACGATGAATTTCCAGCCCCAGGCTCTGCTTTCGCCGTCAAGCCGCGTGCACGCAGCGAATACGAGGATGGTGGACTTGCTGTTGTAAGAATCAAGCCGCTTGGTGCAGGTGGCGGGGGCGGGGAGAGCAGTGCAACTTTGGGATCGGGCGCCTCCGTGTGGAGTGACGGCTCCTCTGTGGTTGTGGAGGGCGGCACGCGACAAGCCAAGCGGTACTCCTACCCAGAGCACATCATTACCCCAGAGCACGAGCAGGGAGACCTTTATGATATGTTCATGCCACAACGCGTGGATGCGTTCCTTAACGGCATGAACGTGAACATCATTTGCTACGGCCAAACAGGGTCCGGCAAAACGCACACAATGTTTGGTCCCCCAGGCCTGATGTCGCGAGCTGCCCATGGCGAGTTCGGGATAGACATTTGCCCACTGTATGGCCTATGCCCTCGTGGCCTGATTCACATCGTGAATCGACTCGCAGATCTGCGGCAGCACGGGACAATGCGCTACACGCTGACAGCCAGCGCTGTGGAGCTGACCGTCACACAGGGCAACCTTGACATGTTCAGAAAAGCTGGGACCGCCCCACCGAACAAAGTGCCAGCAGAAGGGAAAAGTGCTGGCCAGATGTGGTGGAGTGGGTCCGCTGGTGTGTCTATTGATACGACTACTAAGCCCCCGGTATTAACTGGCATGGAAGAGGTGCTCATTGATGATCCAGGCTCTCTCCTAGCGCTTTTCGGGGCCATATCCAGTCGCAACACCGCTGGCACTGGGATGAACGACTCGTCGTCCCGCTCTCACTGTATTGTCTGGCTCACCTTGTATGCGTTTGACCCCGGAGCTGACACCTTGCGTACGTCACGGTTTCAATTTGTTGATCTGGCTGGTTCAGAGCGCATGCGCGACGCCCATGGTACCGGGTGGAGTTCAGAAGACATGGGTGCTGTGGAGGGCATGGTGACCAACTTTGGTCTGATCATGCTGAGCCAGCGATTGAGGGAGGTTGTAGCGGCGATGAAGTGTGGAAAGTCACCGAAGGAAGTCGTGGCCCGGTCATTCAAGACACAGCTGGAGCCAGACCTCATCCCGCTGCTCTCGCAGTCCCTCAGTGGTTCAGGGCTTTCGCTGGTGTGCGTTTGTCTGTCTGGGGCACCAGCCAACACTTCACAGAGCATCAATGCTTTAGACTTTGGACACGAGTTCAGTCGTCTGCGTATGCGCCCCACGGCCGCCCCCGCTTTTCCCTTGAAAGCATACCAGGCAAGAGCGGCCAAGCTAATCGAGTCTGGAGCGAAAAGTGGGGGTGGAGCCAACGGCAAGTACGCCATCATTCGGGCCACGCAAGGGTTCACTGGGAAACAGATGATGAGGCTGATGCCAAACATTACTGGTGCTTTAAAATGACAACATGTTAAGGATATGATCTGGCTACATGTGCGCACCGACGACTCGCTGGCACGAATGTACAGTTTCTCTCAGTACGGCACGAGCAGCTGCAGATGCCCCTCCACCACATGCCCTCAACAGACCAATCGTTGGTCCGAAAGTGGTGCATTGAGGTTGTCTTTGGCAATTTCTTTCCTCTTCTTCGCCGGTTGTTGTTGCTGCTGGTGGTGGTGGTAGTCAGCTACTACGGCAGCGTCGTGCTTGGTCTGTTTGTTGATACCGTGTGGAATGATAGTGTGGAAGGTGCTTGTAACGTCACGCGACTGCAGGCGGGTCGACCACTCCCAGTTCGCCTCTCGGAACGTCGTGCGATCGCTTCGAATGGCTCCTACAGTGACGGCGCCGGGGTCGTGGACCTCCTTGCCCTCCAATCTCAACTTTGTGTCCTTCTTTGCGTCCTCCTTTCCCTTGGTCGAGCAGTACCGCACGCATCAGGAGCGAGAAAAGCTGTCATCCTCTCCTGTCCCGTCATACCGACAGAAAGTGACTGCATGTGTTTTCCCTGCTGTGTTTTGAACGTATCTACAGTAAATACTCTGACAGTTTTCTAGTATTGATTGATACCCATTTGAGGTGCTGCCCTTAACTTTTTTGAGTTGTACTTTGAGGTTTACCTCGAACAACTATTCTCCCACCCTCGAACAGGCCCCGATCTCAAAACCATCAGTGAACGAAGGAAAAGTCTGGGCGAAAAACAGTGATTCCGGGCCAGAAAAATTTTTGGGTGTCCTGGTCGAAGACAAAAACAGGTGCATCTGAGGGGTCCGTCACTCTGAGACGTCACTGCTGGCGGGGGCATTCTGGGTTTTTTTCTTCTTTCTCCTCCTTTGGAGCGTCCCCAGCCTTCCTCGCTCCGGTTGTGATCCTCTGAGTCATGTTTACGTCCAGGAGGTTGGTTAATTTGGCAATCCACGTCATGAAGAAGCGCAGTCACGTGTGAGCCACAGGTACTCACATTGACATGCAGTTGTTGCACGAGACTTGTGAAGTACACACAATGCACATGTACACTTTTGCTTCCTACATCACACAGACAAGCGACACAGCAGCACCGACAGGACACGTGGGACTCACAAGGTTTGCACGCGTCAGGTCATGAACCCCGTCGGGTTGAAGCACGACACTTGTGTTTTCGATGCCTAAACCTGCGCCATACTGATTGTAACTAGTTACTTGAAGCACATTGTAAAGCACAGTTCTGAATGTACAGTGAATGAGGTGTTTCTTATGACCAATATTCTTATTCTGATCATAAGAAGCAGGATGCAAAGGGTTTCGTTTGAGGCGCTTTAATTTCGTAGCTGGCGATGTCCTTTCTCGGTGGGACCCCTGGAAACAGGGATGCAAAGGGTATACTTTTAGTATTTGCTTAGAACCATACTTATGTAATCAACCTTCGATATCAACAAGATGTCGGCAAGGGCAAGCCAAGCTCAGCCATTTGCGTCATGCACCATTCCCGGACCCACTCCAATACGATCTTTTCGCGGTATCTAAACGTGGTGGCCGCCAGCAGGCGCTTATCGGCGGCAGTCACCTCCGAAGATTTGCCCTGCTGCTGCTTCTCGTGCAGCTGCTGAATGGTGGCAATGTCGTCCGAAATGGATGTGCCCCCATTGCTCGGTGACACAATCTCATCAGTCAGCATCTCCACCTGAGTCAGCAGGCGGGCAAGGAAGGAGGCTCCGGACGGGTCCCGACAGCTTTCCTCAAAGTCCCGCGGGACGAGGCCCAGCTCAACGCAGTATTCCGGCACGGCTCCAAGGCCCATGGCAGACGGTGTGACAAGCCCACCAGCAGGGCCATGATCCTCAACCTCCTCTCCAGCCCCCACCGCCGCTGCGTCCCCGGCAGCGATGCCGCCACCCCCAGCACCACCACTCCCACTACTGCCAACGACGTCGCTGTCCGGTTCGAACGTGAACGGCGTCAAGTACCGCTTCCCGGGTGCGATGGGTGGGTCAGAGTCGTCGTCGCCATTGACAAATCTGTTCAAGCGCAAAATGACAGGATCGGCACCCTCCGTCGAGCTGCCTGGAGCCACCGACGCCATCGGTGCTGCCGGCACAGGGTCAGAACGTCCACTTCCAGTCCCTACATCCACAGCCTCGTCCGTCGCCCCACCCTCGGTCGCCGCTGCCGGCTCATCCCCAATAGGCAACCCTGACGCCCCCACATGTCCTTTGCTGTGCCGGTGGCAGAAGGCGTAGAAAGCCGGCTCCACCATAGGGCTCCGCAAGCGCACCTTGTGACTGTAACCCGATCGCGTGCCCGTGGATGGGTCCGGAGTGGACGTGCCCCCCCCGGCCAGCGCGTCCACACGGGTCCCAAGGATGGGCCCGCACCTCATTGGTGCTCCAACAAACCCATATGATGACAACGACTCTGCGTCTGTCATCTCGTAGTAGCAGAGCGTGATCTCTGTGCCGGGCTCCACCGTGCGCTTGGTCCGCACCACGATGTCGTTGTTGGCACTTCCAGGGCCGGCAGGGACGGCGGAGCCGGCGTAGAACGCGGTGGCATCATGTGGCTGCCGGTGATTACAAAGGTGGAGAAATGGGACCAGCACATACCTCGACTGCAGCGAGGCTGCCGCGGCGGGGGCCGCGTCCCGCCCACTGGAAAAGTCGAATGCGCGGCTGTCCACGATGAATGACGCCCAGCGAAAGTCGTCGAAGCTGGAAGGGGGGTGGGAGGGGCGTGATCAGGTCTGGGAATGGACTGAACAAAGGTGGTACAAAGACAGCAGCAAAGGTGGTGCAAAGACCGCAGCAAGATGAGACCCAACGCACCTGAACGCCGGGTCCACGTCATGAGTCGCCATCAGCGGGACAAAGCAAGCATCATACAGAACCCGGGCTGCATGGAGCCCCTGAAGTGCGTCCTGCCGCACCTCGTACACCTGCAGCTGCGCAATCTGCTCCTCACTCCACAAATTGAGGTTGCCAACACCACAATCTTCCAGACTCGACGGCAGCGTGTCCAAGTACGTCGCGAACCTGGAGCCCTCGCCACCCACCTGCTGCTGCTTGCGCCGCTCCATGAGCAGCGTCAGTGCAGTGATGTGCCACTCGTACGTCTCCTCGTCGCCCTTGTAGGCAGGAGGCATCGGTGAGTCGACCGTGATGGCGTCGTTCTGCACGTACGATGTTGCAGGAATGGTCATGATGACCGTGTCTGCAGGGATGAACGTCTTTGCACGCAAGCAGTGTGAGCCATCACTGTAGTGGTTTTCCTCAACCGCAATGGCGGACGGGACGTAAGTTCCCCCAGCGCTGATGAACCAGTCGGCGAGGGCCGAGGCCGCGCCAGGTGGTGGTGGCATTGAGCTGTGGCAAACTTACTTGCGCTTGCACGAGTTATCTTACATGTACAGTGGAAACAGTATGATTATCAGATGGTTAGTACAGTACGAGTACAGTATGGTCAGTACTCTACCGGCTCTACCTCAAAAAATAACAGTAACATAAGGTAAAGTCCCAGAAGGTGAATGAAGGTGTATTTTAATTTTAGAAGTAATAATATTCAAATTAATACAGTAGAATACCCACCATATAAAGGGCTTTGGGCGGCAAAGGATACTTGAGTAGAGTATTCTACTGTAGAGTATTCTACCTAGAGTATTCTACTGCGATTGATTCCGGTTCGTGAAATGTCTTTCAGCGCGTTGGCGACCCTCCCATGCCTTCGCCCGGGCCGCGTGGGCCATACGGCCTCTCTGGTGGGGTCACAGGTAGTTGTATGGGGTGGTTATGACGGCAAATCCCGGCTTGACCCCCAGTTTGCTATGTGCGTGTCGCAAGACGAAGGTGGAGCGTACAAAAGCAGTGAGGTGCGGTGCCGCGCAAGCAGCGGCAACACGCTGCCCGCGTCTCGGAGCGCGCACACCGCCACTGCGTTGGACGAGTTCCGTATGCTAGTGCTCGGCGGGTGTACGGACCCCAAAGTGCCCGCAATTAGAGGGGCCAGTGACGGCGGCAGCTTCATCAGCGCCGGTAGCAGTGCAGTGTCACCGTTCCTGTCAGATGCATGGATCCTAGACACATCTTTGTGGTCGTGGACAGACGTGTCCGCGACTGCCTGCCTGCCCCGTCCATGCGCTGGGCACACCACCACGCTTCTTGGCGACTACATAGTGTGCTTTGGGGGTTGGGCTGGGGATCGAGATGCCGCCGACAGTGCGACACACATTATGTCGGCATCAGAGCTGCGCTGGCTGACAGCAGGCAGTGACAGTCTGTGCACGGTTGGCGCTGACTCCAGTGACGGAGGCGGCGGCGTCGAGGCGAGTTCGCAGCACACCGTGCACGGCAGACCACCGAGTCCACGGTCTGGACACACTGCGACGGCGGTCGGGGGTGCCCACCTGGGCTGGAACAGCAACGGTGTGCTGGGGGGGGCCAGGAAGTTGGCTGACCCCACGGGTGCGGACCCAATGACTCCGTCGGTCCTCGTCTTCGGCGGCTGGGATGGGCGGCACTGCCTCAACGACCTGCATGTGCTGACACCGGCACCGACCAGCAGCAACGTTGACGGCGGTGGCACTGAATGCGCCGCCGGTGTGGCATGGTGCTGGTCGCAAGTGCAGCTTTCAGGTGCTGGGGCTCACGCTGGGAAACCCTTGCCAGCCGTCTCCTTCCACAGTGCTGTAACTGCCCCCCCGTTCTGTTCCTTTTCCTTTTCCTGCTGCTGCAGCTGTGGCAGCGGCAGCGGCCGCAGCGGCGGTACTCTCCCTGCCGCTGGAGCGCTGCCGTCCAGCCTCTGTGTCGTGATCGTTGGTGGCCTGTGCAACCCCAATGAAAGCCGTGGTCCTGGGACAGTACGCCGCTCGCTGCCTCTCTTGTTTGACTTAGCTCGGGGGATTTGGGCACCAATCCCTGCCCTGGCGCACCCGCCTTCGGCGGCGGTGGCATGCCATGACGACGGCAGTGCCACCGAAACCGGCAGTGGCAGCAGCCGCCCCAGCGCCGCCGCGTCATTGCGGGAGCAGACTCTGCAGCACAAGGGCAAGTGTGTGTCTGCTGTGGGGCGAAGCAGTGTGGCTGCTGTGGTAACTCTTGATGGAACCCTCCTCACGTTTGGCGGGACCGACGGCACGGCGTACTGTGAGGACCGCGTGTGCGCGGCGCATCTGGCGCCCGTCGTGCCAGCTCCACTCTTGTTTGGCATTGTGGATTCGGTGTACATGGCAATCCTAGTTATTGTGGTCATTAGTATTCTCATCGCGAAGCTACTGAGAGCACCAGTCGTGGATTGAATTTATCTATCTTGGTATGATTAGTGAGAATCAACAATACGTGCCCTTTCCCTGTGACAGTTCACTTGCACGCGGAGTGATGCAGAGTTTCTACAACAGTAATAATGGTAGAGTACTGTACTTGTACCCTAATTAGGTAAGCACGTGCTTACATACTTACTTATGTACGTACATGTGATATACATACTTACTTGTAACAATATAGACGTACTGGGATTAAAGTTTATCTAATTATAAATAAACAAGGAATTAACGTACTGGGATTGAAGTTTATCTACTTGTAAATAAACAAGGAATTAACGTCATAGGCATAAAGCTCCGAAGTAACTCACATAGACAACTAAGGGTCCGATTACAACTGATATGACGTCCCTTTCGATTAACCAAGTTAATTCAGAGGACTTACTTCAGTTCATTTCCAATCCAACCTTTGGAAAGAGTCAGAGGCTCTGATTGGGGGAAGTAACAGTTTCAGTCACAGCAAACTTACAGCTTTGCCCATCGGCAGGGAAAATGTGGAGCAAGGGCTCCAGCAGAGATTAGGTTCGTGGTTGCTTGTCGACGAGCTTCATGAGATCCTGCAACTGCCGCCTGGCAGCGTTAAACATCCCGGTCAGGTCGTCTAGCGTTAGTCCAATCAAGTTGGCCGTGTCACTAAAGTCGGCTGGAAGGTAACCCCGTAGGTCAACTACTACATCGTTCACGGGCAGGACCGGTTGCTGAGAGGTGTTTTCCGCTCGCGTTTGCTCTGTGAGAGAGGTGATATGGACACGCATGTCCACTTCCCCTCCTCCCATGACAGTCTCCGTCAGTTTTCGGGAGAGGGCATCTTAGACCGCTTTTCTCGCCGTCTTGAAGCCGGTTGCATCGCAGTGGTGAAGGGCATGGTCTGTCCATCGATGTCCGTGTAGCTTTTGGATGTGCTCAGTGTTCAGTATGCTTGTTTTGCATCATGGGCAAGTGAAGGGTTCCCCTTCGCTGGTACCTGTACTTATGTACCCCATTATGCATTATTTATAGTACGTATAATATAATATAACATG
>JACLAD010007897.1_pt1 | contig 15917 bp, 16 predicted proteins | sample 8027901 | NCBI WGS metagenome assembly JACLAD01 (sample SAMN15725071, study PRJNA655200) | protist metagenome | isolation source: fluorescence activated cell sorting (FACS) single amplified genomes of... | place: Spain: Blaines Bay Microbial Observatory, Mediterranean Sea | collected 2016-07-05 | reverse complement strand
TTTTCTTCGCTCCTGCACCACGCCACACAGGAAGAGGCACCTCTTAATCACAGTTACTTCGAGTCTGTACTTTAGAAAACATTCTTTATGGGAATGAAACAATGATCGACATTAAATCTGACAGTGAAATTCATAAAATTCAGGAAGATTTGAAAGAGAAAGGCGTTAAGTACTGCATGGGTACCTATGTAGATATTCATGGTATTCCAAAAGGCAAGGTAGTACCCATCAGCCATTTGCATCATATGGCACACGGTTCAGAACTCTATACCGGTTATGCGCTGGATGGCTTAGGGCAGGCCCCCAACGATGACGAAATCGCCTCCGTCCCGGATCTCGATCATATTATTCAACTGCCGTGGCAACCCGAAGTCGCCTGGATGCCAGCGGACAACACCCTGTACGGCGAGCCTTACATGCTTAATACGCGAGTGCTTTTAAAATCGGTACTCGAACAGGCCAAAGAAATGGGCTTTGGTATGAACCTCGGTATTGAGGCCGAAGTATTTCTGCTCAAGAAAAACGAAGATGGCTCTCTTGCGCCGCAGGACCCGGACGACAAGCTGAAAAAGCCGTGTTATGACACACAGTCTTTCCTCAGTAATTTCAGCTGGCTGGATCGTATGGCGACCTCCATCAATGATCTGGGTTGGGGCTTATATTCCTTCGACCACGAAGACGCCAACGGTCAGTTCGAATTCGATTTTAATTACGCCGATGCCGTAACCTCGTGTGACCGCTTTACCTTTCTGAAAATGATGGCCAAGGAATACGCCAAACAGGAAGGCCTTCTGGCGACCTTTATGCCCAAACCATTTTCGAGCAAAACCGGGAACGGCGCGCACTTCAATATGTCGCTCTACGATCTCGACACCAAAGAGAACCTGTTCCAGTGCAAACCGGCGGACGATCCTCACGGGCTCGGCTTAACTGACTTGGGTTATCATTTTATAGCGGGTGTACTGAAGCACGGCCCGGCCTTGTGTGCGGTTTTCGCACCGACGGTGAATTCCTACAAGCGACTGGTGCGTCAGGGCGATATGCCGTATTTCACCTGGGCACCGGTGTTTAATTCGTTCGGTTCAAATAACCGTACTAACTCGGTTCGTGTACCCATGGGCGGTGGCCGTTGTGAATCGCGCAATGCCGATGGTGCGACCAATCCTTACCTGGCCTGTGCGCTGGTACTGGCGGCGGGTCTTGAGGGTATCCGCGAAAAGCTTGATCCGGGCAAACCACAGGAAACCAACCTCTACGAGCTGACCGAAGAAGAACGTGAAGCCCGTGGTATTGGCTTTTTACCACGCACACTGGATGAAGCCATCACGGCATTTGAGAGTGACCCGTTTGTTGAAGAAGTGCTGGGTAAAGAGTTACGTGCGGAGTTTATTCGCTACAAACGCGAAGAATGGAATGAATACCACCGCTCGGTGAGCGAGTGGGAAATCGAACGCTACAGTCACCTGTTTTAATGGATAAAGGTACCGGATGAGTAATAAGGAACCCCTCAGTCGTATCAGTATCTCGCTGCCCGAGTCGTTGCTTGGGGGGCTGGATGAAATGGTGGCACGGCGCGGCTTCGACAGTCGCTCGCAGGCCATCTGCGACATGATCAACCGCGATATCAACGAGCACCGCTCGCAGTCGGGGGATGAGGTGATGACAGGGACGTTGAATCTGGTCTACAACCACTCAACGCCGGGTCTGCATAAAAAGTTATACGATCTGCAATATCGCTATATCGACGAAGTCATCAGCAACCTTAGCGTCAACCTGACGGACACCCACACACTGGCTGTATTGCTGGTCCAGGGGCCGGCCGATCGTCTGCGGTTGATTGGCGATCAGATGATCAGCCTGCGGGGCGTTGCGCACGGTAAGCTATTGCTGAACTCCTATCTGATACCGCCGATTCATCCATTACCTGAGTCTTAGGCTCAGATTGCCGTCTTTCGAATAGATATATTGCGCCATAGCACCCACTGACGCTTTCTATGGTTTGCGATTTTGATAGTCTGCGGCCGCACAACCACCTTAGCTCTAGTAATCTGCCTAACAAGGATAGTGGCAATATGAACGTGTTAAAGGCACTGATTCTGTTGTTTATCGTGTTTTCACGTGTGAACGCAGAGGGCGTGACACAATCACAGCTGCCGGTCTCAGAACGTTTTTACTCTGACCGACTCGATCTCCAGGTGGAGATTCGAGCCGTTGAGCATTTTATGGCGATCAACCAGCTTCAGCATTGGAACGTTAGTCTGATGCGGTTGGATGGTACGCCAATCGTCATAGAATCCCTGACCTTTGATGGCGGAATGCCAGCTCACCGGCATGGCCTACCGACGACACCGCAGGTCCTTATTGTGGAATCTGGTGCGGAATCTGGTGCGGAATCTGGTGCGGAAATAAGGGGGATTCGATTTTCTATGCCAGGAGTGTGGCGCTTAGTTCTCGGGATAGAGACGAAAGACACCGGGGTCATACTGCAATTTGAAACAGACTTGCGATACGGTCAGGCACCAAGCTTTATATCTGCCGAATTTCGTGAGCTATAGGCTGAGCATTGAAAAGGAAATTTCATGCAGAGCGATCAACACAAATCAATACTGTGGCTATTGACCACAGTTCTTTTGTTCTTGCTGATACTGTTGGTAGGTATAAAAGAATATTCATCATCTGGCGACTCTGACGTTGCAGGCGAAACAATCTGGAGTCATGAGGAACTTGCTCTACTTCAGTCTCTGGCGCTTTCGATTGGCAACAAGCCTCGCTCATTTGAGCAACAAACAAACGAGTTCGCCAGCTCACCGGCCGCTGCGGCGTTTGGGCATCAACTATTTTTTGATACTGACCTGAGCCATAGTGGTGCGACGGCATGTGCCAGTTGCCATCACCCCGATAAAGCCTTTACGGATGGCTTAGTGCATCCGCCAACACACTCACAACCGGCACCTCGAAATACCCCTACGCTCGTTGGAGCCGCCCTTTCTCCGTGGCAATTTTGGGACGGACGCAGTGATAGCTTATGGTCACAAGCACTTGAAGCACTGGAGAGCCCGTTAGACCATGGAATGCCGAGAACGGAAGTCATTCAGCTCATCAAAAAAAAATACCGTACTGATTATGAGGCGCTGTTTGGAATACTTCCGGCAAGCGATGACAGTGCTGCCATTGATCGTGCTTTTACTAACGTTGGTAAAGCAATCGGTGCCTACATTGCCAGGCTGGAGCCAGCCCCTGGCAGGTTTGATCGCTACGTCGCCGGTTTGGTGGGCAGTCTGGATTCCGCTGCTCCAGTTGAGCGTCTGACCAGGACTGAGATAGCAGGCTTAAAGCTCTTTATCAGTGACGAGAAAGGGCAGTGTATTTCGTGCCATAACGGCCCGCTGTTCACCAATAATGAGTTTAAGTCGATTAATGTCCCTGATTTTTCAGGGAGCGATCGTGGCCGTTTGGCCGGTGCTGAGGAGGTTCTTCGCAATGCGTTTAATTGCCTTGGTGAGTTCAGTGATTCAGAAGAGGAGAGCTGCAGCGATCTGATTTACATCAAGCAGAATGATCCTGAATTAACCGCCGCTTTTAAAGTACCGACTCTCCGTAATCTAAGTTTGACGGCTCCTTACATGCACTCCGGTTTATTCCCTCGCCTGGCTGATGTGCTCCGATACTACAACCATCCGTTGCAACGTGCTGGCGATCATCTGGATATTGTTCCCCTCGATATGTTCCCGCATGAACTTGAGCAGCTAGAAGCGTTTTTGATGACATTGGACGGTGGTATCAACGTCGATCAGAAGTGGCTTCAACCTCCCGAAAATGGCCGTCAGCAATTATCGAGCAGTGGGATTTCTAGAGCGACTCAGGCTGGATTTCAGCGGTCAGAAGCTCCGCGGGTAGCCGTGATATCGAGCCAGCACTGATTTTTTACTTATCCTGAGATACTTCTTATGAATAAATATTATTTAGCATTGCTACTGTGTCTTGCTCCATTATCTGCTCTGGCCCATGTGCGCTGGTTTGTGCCCGTAGGAACAGACCTGCCGGCAATGAGCTTGCCCTCTGATTGGTTGGCGGTGCTTCTGGTGAGCGGAGCATTGATGTTTATGGCGTCGGTATTAGTCGTTGCCCGAATGGCAGCTCAGTCTGACGCATTAAGCAGGATAATTTTCTCCCCGTGGAACAGTAAGCATCATCTTGAGTGGTACTTGCTATTTCTTCTGGTGAATCTCGTTTTTATTCATAACCTGCTTGAAGGTGAATTTCTTGGACCGCACTTTTTTGTGATGCCCGATGTAATGATGATTGGCGTGGTGCTTCAGGCTCTGGTGCTTATTCTCTCAGTTGTATCTTTGTTATTGACCGGGGTGGTCTTGTTGGTGATCGCGCTCTGTGGCGTGGTTGTCTTCTCGCTTGAGAGTGGCATCGATTACTTTTTTGAGGTCGCAGCACTGGGGCTCGCGTATATCCTTGTTTCGACGCGCATCAACGCGCTCGATCGCATCTGCTTTGCGCGATATGAGTTGACTCGGTTTGCAGATCTGGCGCCAACCATTTTAAGGCTGGGGTTAGGTCTTCAACTGATCACATTGGCGATTCATAACAAGCTGTATGAGCCAGCGGCAACCTATTTTTTTCTGACCGAGCATCCGTACTACAACTTCCCACAGTTTCTTGGTTGGGCGGACTTTACTCATCTGCACTTTGCGCTCGCTGCCGGAGTGTTCGAAGCCGCGTTCGGCGTTATGTTGATGCTCGGTCTGGCAACCCGGTACGTTCTTCTGGTGGTGAGTTTCTTCTTTATATCAACCGGCATTATTTCCGGGCTTGAGGAGGTGATGGGGCATTTGCCAATTTTTGGAGTGATCGCTGTACTGTTTGTTGCCGGAGACCGACGCTCCCTGGATACGAATGAGGCAGAGACTCTGGCGCCAAGCCCAGCATAGAGTTTACTAGCGCTAGGTTTTACGGGCCAGCCACATCCGTACGGCGCTCCAGCGATTTACAACGAGTGACAGAAAGATCAGCGAGCAGCCGAAGAGCTGGCTGAGAGACATGGTTTCACCAAACCATAGTGCGGCAAATGTGGCTGTCCAGACCGGCTCAACAATCATAATGACGGCCGCATGAGAGGGGGTGGTCATTCCTTGTGCATAGGTCTGGATGAAAAAGCGTGCAGCCGTACCGACAGTGACACTTAGAAACAACCACCACCACATGTCTGTGGTCCAGGTTACGGGCCACTCTTCAACGCCTGCTGACAGAGCGATGGCGACGATTCCTACGATGGATAGCTGAATCGCACTGAGCGCCAACGCAGGGACGTGCGCAGCTGCCCTGCCATTAAGAATAAACGTCATCGACAATAACAATGCCGCGGTAAAGAACAGCAGCTGGCTCAATTCTGGTCTGAATCCGTGTTGTAGAGAGAGCAGCCCCATACCGGCAAACGCCAAGGGCAGGGCAATCCAGCTTGCTCGGGACATCGCGTCACCAAAAAACAGCCAACTGATCAGTGGAACCAATACAACCGCCAGACTGGTGATAAATGATCCTTCACCGAGGTGCGTGGCATAGAAAAGCCCCATGATCCAGGTACTCATCGCGATGCCAAACAGAATGCCGACGCCCGATGAGGCTTTCCATTGATGCTTCGTTAACTTCCTTAGCCCTGAATATCCGGGGATGGCCAATAGCAAACCCGCAAACAGGAAGCGAGTGCCGATAAACAACAGAGGAGGGAAACCGTCCAGGGCCTCTTTCGAGAACATCCAGCTGATCGCCGCGAGAACGGTCACAAGTAACAACATCATGTCAGCTTTGAATACGACGGGGCTGGTGGAGGTCTGTGACACGTAAGGCACTTCTTATATAGACGGACAGGGCGCGAGTATTTCACAGCATGGCTCATCCTGACAGATGAGATTATGCCAATTCCCGGGCGCAACTTTCACAAATCAGAATCGCTGCTAATCTTTGGATGACAGGCGACCTGGATAAAGACTATGCGTAAGAATCTCCCCGTCACAGATAAGGAACGGACATTTCCCGAAGAGCAGAAACTGATCTCTTCAACCGACTTGAAAGGCAAAATCGTGCATTGCAACGACGCGTTTGTGGAGGTCAGTGGGTATAGCCGTGATGAATTGATTGGACAGCCACATAACCTTGTACGCCATCCTGATATGCCCGTTGACGCTTTTGAGTCCATGTGGAAGGAGCTCAAGGCAGGTAAGCCTTGGATGGGGCTGGTGAAAAATCGTTGTAAAAACGGTGATTACTATTGGGTCAGTGCGTATGTCACACCGGTCATCGCAGATGGTGTTGCGGTTGGCTACGAGTCCGTACGCACTGCTCCTTCACGTGATCAGGTTGTACGCGCGGAAGCCGTTTATCGTGGCCTGGTTGATGGTTCATGGCACAGAAAGCGGAAGCTGAAGAAGTTGAAACAACAAGCGTTGTTACCAACAGCGGTGCTGTTGATGATTGCAGTCGGCTATCAGCTCAATGGGTACAACGGTGCGCTTGAAGGTGGCTCTCTCGGTGTTATCGGCGTTTTACTGTTCTCAATGGCACGGCTGAAGCGTCGTCTAAGAGATCTGTCGGTTCAATCTTCAGACTTCTTCAATGATCCGCTCGCAGCTTGTGTCTACCACAACCGTGATGATGGTGCGGGCCAGGTGGCTATGGCGCTTACCAGTCAGAATGCACGCCTGGACACCATTTTGACTCGCATTGAAGATGCTGCTCAAACGATGTCAGTGAAAACCGGCGAGGGGTTGAGTAAGTCGATGAGTGCGCACGGTCAGATTGAGAAGCAGCAGGGCGAAAGCCAGCGCATTACATATGCCATGCGTGAAGTGAGCAACGTCATCGAGGCGACGACGAAGAACATTCATGAAACAGCGGTTAACTCGGTTCAGGTTCAGACTCTGGTCAAGTCAGGAACAGATCTGGCATCCAGCACACACAAGGCCATTGAGGCGCTGAATGAAATCACTGAAAAAGTGACTGAAACCGTCAGAACCATCGAAACCGAGACATCGCGGATTTCAGCCGCAGCGGGCGTCATCGAGGACATCGCTGAGCAGACAAACCTGCTTGCATTGAATGCTGCGATTGAGTCAGCGCGAGCAGGTGAGCAGGGCCGTGGGTTTGCGGTGGTTGCTGATGAGGTTCGGACTCTCGCTCAGAAAACTCAGGATACAACGAGTGATATTCACCGGGTGATCAATGATTTGTCGGTCAGTGTCTCAGCAGCCGTTGAAATGGCTGCCGGTGGATCGGAGTCCGCGGCTGGTGGCCTTAGCAAAGTGAATGAGATGGAAGTGATGCTGAAAAGTATCTCGTGCGCCGTTGATGATATCGCCAGCGTGTCAGACGCGATGGCCGAGTCGGCGAAGCGCCAGGCGGTACTGACTAATGAAATGACAGAGCAGGTCGGTAATGTGTCTGAGCTGGCCAAGGGGTCTCTCAGCCAGTCCACAGAGGCCGCGTCGACGATGCAGGACATTGGTCGTCTCTCCACCGGGCTACGCGACCTGGTTCAGCGCTTCCGCTGAACACAGTTTCCGTCGGTCGGCTAGTCGGTAAGCAATTCAACCATAAGGTCGTCAGAAAGGGCTTCAAGAGCGTCACTGACGTCCTCGTGATCCAGAGCGTCAGGCACACTGGCTCGGATCTCACTTCTGAACAGAGGGACTGCAGACATTTCGGCAGGCTCACAGCTGGTGCTTAGTTCGAGAACATTCACTCCAATTTGAGCAAGCGCTTGTGACACTTCACGAACAATACCCGGGCGATCGTTACCCACCACGCTCAGATTGACAACATGGGTTGCTTGCGAGCTTAACGGGCTGGCCGGGTTTTCAACTCTGACAAGAAGCCCCGAACTGTCGAGACTCGACAGAGCAGCAACCAGCTTACTCTTGTGCTCGCTATCAATGCTGATACGCAGAATGCCTGCGAATTTCCCAGCCATCTGCGCCATGCGACTTTCCAGCCAGTTACCCTGATGATCGGCAATCACCGAAGACAATTTCTCAACAATCCCCGGTTTATCGTCAGCAATGACGGTTAGAACGAGAAAGTCAGGCATGCTTGATCCTTACAAATTATTTTTAGAGCAGAAACGTTATCACAGGCTTATAGGGCTTCCTATGCTAATGCGGTAAATATTGGTCGCAGAGGATTTCGTTCAGCTTCTAATATGATACATTTACGCCCCAAACCCTTATGGGCATGGTAACAGGCCATGTCTGATCGACCTGACAGGAGATTTGATCTTGAAACCGGTAAAAGTAGGTATCTGCGGTTTAGGTACAGTAGGCGGTGGTACATTTAACGTACTGACTAATAATGCGAAAGATATTGCACGCCGTGCCGGTCGGGACATTATTATCGAGCAGGTTGCCATGCGTCATCCAAACCCGGCGGTGGAAATCGGCTCTGTTAAAACGACAGAAGATGTCGCCGATGTCATCAGCAACCCTGATATCGATATCGTGGTAGAGCTGATTGGTGGTTACACGGTTGCAAAAGATGTGGTGATGGGCGCGATCGAAAACGGCAAGCATGTCGTGACTGCCAACAAAGCGCTGATTGCAGTCTATGGTTCAGAAATTTTTGCTGCAGCTGAGGCGAAAGGTGTGTCGGTGATGTATGAGGCGGCTGTCGCAGGTGGTATCCCGATCATTAAGGCCATCCGTGAAGGCCTGGCTGCGAACCGTATTAACTGGCTCGCAGGCATCATTAATGGCACAGGTAACTTTATCCTTACCGAAATGCGTGACAAGGGCCGTGACTTTGCTGATGTACTGGCTGAAGCACAGGCACTGGGTTACGCAGAGGCCGATCCAACCTTTGACGTTGAAGGCATTGATGCGGCCCACAAACTGACGATTCTCGCGTCGATCGCGTACGGTATTCCGCTGCAATTTGAGCATTGCTATACAGAAGGTATCAGTAAGGTTGCACCGGAAGATGTTGAGTATGCAGAGGAGCTGGGTTACCGGATTAAGCATCTGGGCGTGAGCAGCCGCACAGAGAAAGGTATTGATCTGCGCGTACACCCGACTCTGATCCCAGAAAATCGCCCAATTGCAAAGGTGGATGGTGTTCTGAATGCCGTGACCGTGAATGGTGATGCTGTTGGCGACACCCTTTACGTAGGCGCAGGTGCTGGGGCAGGGCCAACCGCTTCGGCTGTTGTGGCTGATGTGATTGATCTGGCACGTACCCTCGAAGCGCCTGCTTCGGCAAGCGTTAATCACCTGGCGTTCGATAGTGAGAGCATAGATAACCTGCGCGTATTGCCAATTGAGCAGGTAGAAACTGCCTACTATTTGCGTATTCAGGTTCAGGACCGCACTGGTGTACTGGCGAGCATAGCGACGACGCTGAGCGAGCACGACATCAACATAGAAGCCCTGATCCAGAAAGAGCCGCGTATGGAGAACGATCTCGCACAGATCATCATTCTGACTCACAAAGTAGAAGAAGCTCGGATGAATGCTGCCATCGAAGCCGTTGAGAATCTGGATAGCACACACGGTAAGATCACTCGTATCCGTGTTGAGCATCTCGACTGATTTCAGTTCGATATTGCGACATTAATAAAAACGGAGCCTAAGGGCTCCGTTTTTATTTCTCTTGCCGAGCTGTCTTTACAGTCAGAATAGAAGCGTACTTCTGAATTTAGAGTATTCTCAATAAGTAGTTATTCAATCAGGACAAGGCCTATGTTAAGTCGAATCGTAGTCTCCGCAGTATTGTGTTTGGCGGTTCCGTCTTTTGCGACCGCCGATGACAAAGTTGTCCGGTTAGCTACTCTGGAATGGGCTCCATACACGAGCGAGTCTGCTCGTCATGACGGAGCAACGACTGAAGTTGTCCGGCGCGCCTTTGAAGCCATGGGCTACCAGCTGGAAGTCGTGTTTTACCCCTGGGAGAGAGCCATCAAAATGGGCGGAGACCCGGGTTATGGATTGCATGGCTATTTTCCTGAGTACTTTCGTGAAGACAGTGCGCCGGGTGGGGTATTTTCAGATCCGGTAGGGTATGGCCCACTCGGTCTCGCTGTGCGTCTGGATACTGAAGTGAGTTGGGATAACCTTGAAGATCTGTCGCCCTATACCATAGGTACCGTGCAGGGTTACGCCAACACAACCGACTTTGATGCGCTTGCCGCAGAGGGAGTTATCAATGTCAGTGAGGCCATGACCGATGTCACCAATCTTATGAAGCTCGTGTATGGCCGTGTTGATCTTTCGGTGATCGATCAACATGTTTTTGAATATCTGGTAGTTACCAACCCAGAGCTTAATGCTGTACAGCAACAGATTCAGTTTCATCATACCTTGCTTGAAATGAAGGCCTTGTACGTAACATTCAATGATGAAAGTACTCATCTTGCAGATATTCTGAATCAAGGTCTCGTCAAGATTGACGTACGCGCAATACAGGAAGACATATTCTCAGACTATTATCTGAGTAAATGAATATCGTTTTTCCATTTTTCAGGTGAATAGTGTAGTCTGCGCGCATGTATCCTGTTGCGCTGTTTTGCCATGAATCTTGATCGTATAGACCTGAATCTTCTCGTATATCTTGATGTTCTGCTTCGTGAAGGCAGTGTCACCAAAGCGGCTCAACAGTTGGGGATTACCCAGCCAGCCATGAGTAATGGCCTGCGCCGTTTAAGAGATCTGTTTGGCGACCCTTTGTTGGTGCGTACGTCCGAGGGCATGACCGCAACAGAGCGTGCTCAGGAACTGCAGCCGGTTATCCGTAAGGCGCTTGGCGAACTTCAGATGGCGTTGCAGCCTCAAGAGGAGTTCGATGCCAGAGTCAGTCATCGGGTTTTCCGGATTATGGTCAGTGATTATGCGGAATCTACATTGGTTCCTGAATTAGTTAAGCGTCTTCGCACCGATGCACCGGATGTCATTCTCGATGTTCTGACCCCTTCAGACGTTACTTTTAAAGACGTCGAAGCCGGAAAGGTCGACATGGCCATCAACCGCTTTGATGAAATGCCTCAGTCGTTTCACCAGATGACGCTCTGGCAAGATGACTTTGTGTGTCTGGTGAACCCAGACCATCCAAACGTTGATCGCTTTGATCTTGAGGCCTACCTGACCAGCAAACATATCTGGGTAAGTAAAACCGGGATGGGGGCAGGGGTAGGGATCGACCCCGAGAAAGTTGTGCGTCTGGGCTGGGTCGACAATGCATTATCTAAGTTAGGGCAGAAGCGCAAAATATCTGTTTTTACCCGGCATTATCAAATGCCGGCATTGCTTGCGTTGAATAATGATCTTGTGGCGACCCTGCCACGCAAGGTCGCTGACATGCAGGCAGAGTCAGCTTCTTTGCAAGTGAAAGAACCTCCGTTTCAGATTCCCCCGTTTGAGTTGAAGATGGCCTGGTCGCCGTTACTTCAACATCACCAGGCACACCGCTGGTTACGACGTATAATCGTTGATGTAGCGCAGTACTGTTAACCAGCAGCATTACGGTGTAGCGCTCTTGTAGTGCTGGTGTACCCCGCTCGTGGCGAATTGTCCGGATTTGTCACGCAGCTTGATTCACATCAAGCTAAAGCCATCCTGTTAGGACACAATAGAGCCTGTTGATAAGAGCGTTAATTCAGGAGGCGTCATGTCCATGATGTTCTGGGATTATCCGCAGTTGCCGGTACATTTTATGAACCGCGAGCACGAGACCTTTGTCGGTTTGATGAATGACGCGGAACAGGCGCTGACGATGGGGACTTTCTCGGTTCAGCACTTCAGGCGCCTTGTACAGCACTGTCAGGAACACTTCGCACATGAAGAACGCGAAATGCAACGTACGAACTTCCCCGGTCTGGAGTTGCACAAGAAACAGCATGATCGTGTTTTGCAGGAAATGGCTGAGCTTCTCAGGGGGTATATCGAGACTCAGGACATTGCGCCCATGCTGAGCTATCTGCAGGACGTGTTACCTGAATGGTTTACTCAGCACATACACACACTGGATCAAGTAACAGCGCATTACCTCGCTGCCGCCTACGCTAAATCACACCGCCGGGCTAAATCGACCGGTTAACCAGAGTCATACGTAAGGTATGGCTTTCGCCAGGACTCAGAGACACTGCGGCGTCCATGACGTCGGCGGATTCAACGCAGAACATTCTCTTCCAGGCGTCATCCTCAAACTGGCTCAGACGTGCTCCTTTCTCAATCCACGGATTCCAGACGATGGCAGTACGATTGTTGCCACTCAAGGTCATGGTCTTCCCGGGAGACTGCAGAGTAAGGTTACCTTTCACCGTATAGATGCGGTCTGTTTCTTCGACAAAGGCAACCGGCCCGGTCTGAGCTTTTTTTACCCAGCTGTCGAGGGCGTCTATGTAGTGCTCGCCTTCAAGTCCAGAGATGCTCGTCTGTGTTATGTCGACGGTCGGAAAATACGTGTGCAAGGCCTGAGATACCGTAACTTCGCTCTGTCCGGCGGTGGTCGTGAGAGCAAGTGTCAGAGCGGATGCAGACATGCTGATCTGCAAAGACAAAGAGGCATCGCCGCGCCACGAAGTATGTGCAGGATTCTCAAGCAGCATGTTAATAATAATCGTTGAGTCAGATTCGCTGACCTCGCCCAGAGCCCAGTCCTGGGAGCGGGCGAAGCCATGCGCTGGCGGGTTATCCATATTAATGTAGTTTGATACAGACGGCGGATTTTTCGCTGCATCACCAAACCAGGGCCAGCAAATGGGTATTCCACCCCGAAGCGAAGTTCCGGTTTTATATTCTGCCGTCTCACTCAACCAGAGCCACTCGCTATCCTGAACTGCAAAGCGCAGCAGCTGTGCACCCTGTATCGCAAGGTCGGCACTGAAGTCTGCATGTCGAATGACAATCACTGGCAGGGCGTCACGCATTTCTACGGAGAGGTATTTCATGTCGCTCAGTTGATCGCGCAGTACGTTATACTTCTGCTGAGTCATAATGCGGTTCCGAATTCGGGGATATGCATCGATGATGACACAGTGCTGGTGGGATAAATAGTTGAATAAACAATTACTTAAAGACGCGTTACTGAGATCACTCGACGAAGAGATCAATGCCGCATTGGCGGCCGCCGGTGAAGCTCATGCAACCGCTTCGCACGGCGAAAACAAGCCAGAGAATCAATACGATACGCTGGCTCTTGAAGCTGCTTATCTCGCGCATGGGCAGTCAGAGCGGATACTTCAGCTACAGCAAACCAGAATTAATCTCAGTCGCTGGGTGGCGCCCACCTTTAATGAAGACGATAGCGTTCGCATGGGAGCGTGTGCGGTGCTACTTTCTGAAAATGACGAGGAAAGAAGCATATTTATTGCCCCTGTCGGCGGTCGTGAACTGGACTTTGAAGGTCAGAAAATACTGGTGGTTAACCAGGAGGCCCCGGTAACCCGCCGCCTTATTGGCTTGTCTGTCGGAGACGAAGTGGAGCTGACACTGGGTGGGCGCAGTGCAGTCTGGGAATTACTGGCTATTCATTAAGCTGCACTTTTTCTTTCTCTGTCTCTGTTAGAGGCTCCTGTACAAGTCGCTGCCAAATACGTCCCATGGCGCCATGTTAGAAATAGTGGCGTTTTACTGGTGAGCAATGCAGGTCAATTGTCGAGTATATCCCCGCCACGACTTTAGCCAGAGCTCCTTGTCATAGACCTGTTATTCGTAGGTGTCATATACCTGCTGTTTCGATACAGCAGCTAAGGACAGGGCGATGCGACAGGTCTCACCGTATAACACCAAACTTGATAAACATAATGCTTACTGGATGGCGCGGATTGCTGAAGCTGTGTATGAGTGCACTTCTGATTGTGATCAGCTCCCTAACGAAGCCACAATTCTGGCTGGGCTTAAAAAAGATGATCGTAGTTTTCGCTCTGTGATGGGGGTCGACAAAAACTCTGCGCAGGCGGCCCTCATTGAGCACGAAGACTATTTATGTATGGCATTTCGCGGAACCAATGAGCTGGCAGACTGGCTCGATAATCTGAATGCCTTCTCTACACCGCAACTATTCGGCGAATTTCATCGAGGGTTCTGGTTGTGCTGTGAGGATGTCTGGGGCCCCATGTTTACGCGTTGTCTGGAATTACAGAGTCAGAAAAAGCGGCCCGTATTTTTAACGGGGCATAGTCTGGGCGGCGCAATGGCTACGATTGCAGCAGCGCATTTCGTGCAGATGGATAAACCCTTCACCAGTGTGTATACCTTTGGACAGCCACGGGCGATGACGCGTGAGACTGCTCAGGTTTTCAATATGGAATGTAAGTCCCGTTTCTACAGGTTTCACAATAACAATGACATTGTGACGCGGGTTCCTGCACGGGTTATGGGATACAGCCATATCGGCAGCTACCTTTATATTTCTGAAGAAAAAGAAATTTATCGCGAGTCCGGCTTCTGGTTTCGCTTTCTTGATTATGTGGATGGTGCGTTGAGTGACTTGCGCGAGGCGGGGATCGACGGTATCAAGGATCATGATATGGGCGAATACCTCCAGGCCATTGAAGCCTGGGATATTCGCGACTGATCGCGCAGTTAGTCGCTCCGCGAAATCAAATCACTCTGGTAAATCTTTACTGGAGTGGCGTTCATGAATCTGCTCTGACGCATCTCCCCAGGTGCGATTAATTTTGCGTCCGCGTTCTACCGCCGGACGCCCGGCAATGAGTTTCGTCCAGCGTTGCAGGTGCTCGTAGGAGGTGACGTCGAGAAACTTGCCAGCCTCATACAGGTTGCCGTGCACGAGCTCGCCATACCAAGGCCAGATAGCGATATCGGCAATCGAGTACTCTTCACCTGCCATATAGGTGTGTTTGGCGAGGTGTTTATCCAGCACATCAAGTTGGCGTTTTACTTCCATTGTGAACCGTTCAATGGGGTATTCGTATTTTTCCGGCGCGTAGGCGTAGAAATGTCCGAAGCCGCCACCCAGTAGCGGGGCTGCTCCCATTTGCCAGAAAAGCCAGTTGAAGCACTCCGTTCGTGCGGCGTGAGATTCCGGGATAAAGCGCCCGAATTTTTCAGCCAGGTAGCGCAGAATTGAGCCTGACTCGAATACCCGTACCGGAGTATCACCTGATTGGTCGATCAAGGCAGGTATTTTTGAATTGGGGTTTACATCGACAAAGCCAGAAGCAAACTGATCGCCCTCAAGAATGTTCGTCAGCCATGCGTCGTATTCAGCGCCTGTTTCGCCTGCGGCAAGTAATTCCTCAAGCAGAATGGTCACTTTCACGCCATTGGGCGTCGCCAGTGAATAAAGCTGCAAAGGGTGTTCACCTTTACGGAGTGCTTTATCGTGTGTTGCGCCTGAAACAGGTCGATTAATATTTGCGAACTGGCCGCCGTTGCCCGGCTTCCAGGTCCATACCTCGGAGGGCGTGTAGCGAGTGTCACTCATCGTGCGGCTCCTGTCAGTAAAGAATGAGTTTCATACTAACGGGAAGACAGACAGGTTAAAGATGAGTTTCTGAGACAGTCTGTCTAATGCGTTGGGTGCAGGCTTTCTCGTTTCAGTAGCGGAATTGAATCCAGCTTTCGACAACGGCTTTCAAGTCCTCGAGGCCGCAGCCTGAGGTCAGCTCCATAGCACTCAGGCCAGCCTCCTCATCGAGGTCGTCGTCACTGTCTGCGGTAAGGCGGGTCACGTTGACCTCCCCCTCACTGAACAAGACTTCAAATGTTGGTGTAGCCAGAATTTTTTCGTTAAATACGCCAGCTTCCAGGTCATTGAGCAGATCGAGCAACGCAAACGTCATGTCCCGCTTGGGAATGATGTCGGTGTTCAGCCACAACGCCGTGACTTCCTGACCCATATCGAGACGGACAACCAGTTCGCCCGTCTCGTCATAGCAAAACTCGTGATCCATCAGTCTT
>JACLAD010008665.1_pt1 | contig 15918 bp, 11 predicted proteins | sample 8027901 | NCBI WGS metagenome assembly JACLAD01 (sample SAMN15725071, study PRJNA655200) | protist metagenome | isolation source: fluorescence activated cell sorting (FACS) single amplified genomes of... | place: Spain: Blaines Bay Microbial Observatory, Mediterranean Sea | collected 2016-07-05 | reverse complement strand
CCCTCCCGTCGACGTCCGGCGATAAGGTCGTTCGTCTCGGCGGTGCTTCCGTTCGGTCGACCGCGCCGGACTTCGACACCCCACCACCCCGAGTCTGAACACGTCCGCCTAAGCGGCGGTGTGAACGCCTGCGCGTCTCGTGCGTGCGGGTCGTCCTCAGTTCAGACTCCGGAAAACGATCATGCCTTCTTCCATCCTCGTGGGGACGCTCGCCGTCCTCGCAGGCGCCGTGCAGGACTCACCGTCCGCCGCGCCAGTCCTGTCGATGAGCGACGCCGTTGCGCTCGCCCATGATCGCGACGATCCCTCTGTCGCGCGCTTCGAAGCGGATGCACTGGCGCTTCGCGACCTCGCTATCGCCGACGCGCAGTTGGATGATCCTTCGGCGAGCGTCGTAGCGCAGAACTTCCCGGTCGACAGCTTCGCCTTCGACCAGCAGCCGATGACGCAGCTTCAGCTGCGCCTTCGTCAGGAGTTCCCGAGCGGTCGCACGAGAGCGCTCGCAGGCGAGCGAAGATCCGCTGAGGCCGACGCGTCTCTTGCCTTGAGTCAGGATGCCCGCCGCGAGCTCGCGCTCGAAGTTCGCCTCGCGTGGCTCGACCTCTTTGGTGCTTTGGAGGAGCTGGAGCTCGTCAGTGAAGCGCAGGCGGCCGTGAACGAGCTGATCGACGCGCTCGCCGCGTCCTTCGCTCAGGGGCGCCTCAGCAGTCAGGACGTAATGAGGGCCGAGCTGGAGCTGTCCCTGCTCGCCGACCGCGAGGCGGCGCTGGAGCAGCGTGCGGACAGGGCGCGCGCTGCGCTCGCGCGCTACCTCGGCGTCGGCGCCACGCGCCCTCTGCCCGAGGACCTGCCAGACCTCGCCCCGCCCCCGCCGCCGGAGGCGCTCGATGCTGCGTTGACTGATCACCCGAACGTCGAGGCGCTGAACGCCGAGATCGACGCGGAGGACACGGACGTCGCGATTGCCAAGGAGGCCTACAAACCGTCCTGGGCACTGGAAGGCGGCTACGGCGTGCGGGGCGGGGATCGCCCTGATCTCGCGACGGTCGGCGTATCGGTGTCGATTCCTCTGTTCACCGGCAATCGGCAGGACCGGCGGCTATCCGCTGCACGGAAGGAGAGGCTGGCGACCGCGCTGACGCGTGACGAGCTGCTCCTCGACCTGAAGCGGGAGGCCCTCAGCACCTACGCCGACTGGGCGCAGCTGACCCAGCGGCTCGAGCGCTACGACGCCGTCATCCTCGCTCAAGCCGAAGACACCGTCGAGGCGTCGATCGGTGCCTATGGCGGCGGCCTCACCGATTTCCCCGAGCTGATCCGAAGCCAGCTCGCCGCCCTCGAGGCCGAGGCCCAGCGCCTCCGCCTCGCCGTGGAGCGCGCAGAGGCGCGCGTCCGTCTGATCTACCTCCTGGGAGACCCGTCATGAGAGCCCGCACCCTCACCGCCGCAGCCGCGCTGACCGTCGTCGCAGGCGGCGGCGGATACCTCCTCGCCACGCTGGGCGATCCGTCCGGCGCCGCACCCGCGGCAGGCGGGGATGAGCGGGAGATCGCCTACTGGGTCGCGCCTATGGACGCGAGCTACCGGCGCGACGAGCCCGGAAAGTCGCCGATGGGCATGGATCTGGTCCCCGTCTACGCAGACGAGGCGGGTGGGGGCGGCGAGCCCTCGATCCGCATCGACCCGAGCGTCGTCAACAACCTCGGCGTCAGGACGGAGGCCATCTCGCTGCGCACGGCAGGGCAGGGGATCGATACGACCGGGACGATCGAGGTGGACGACGAGGCTGTCTCCGACGTCCACACCCGCACTGAAGGCTGGATTGAGCGCCTCGCGGTGAAGGCTCAGGGCGAGCGCGTCGAGGCGGGCGACCTCCTCTTCGAGCTTTACGCGCCGACCCTCGTCGCGGCGCAGACCGAGTACCTGCAGGCCCTGACGATTGGGCGGGAGTCGTTCACGGAGGCGGCCGAAGAGCGCTTGATCGCCCTCGGCATGACGGCCGGTCAGGTCGCCGCGCTGAGACGCAGCGGTGAGCCGTCCCGCCGCCTCGCGGTCCACGCGCCTCACGACGGCGTCCTGACGAGCTTGGACGTGCGCGAGGGCATGTACCTGAAGCCCGAGATGCGGGCGATGCAGATCGCGGACCTGTCTGAAGTCTGGGCCATCGCCGACGTGTTCGAGTCTCAAGCGGCGCGCCTGGGGGAGGGCCTGCCCGCGACGATGACGATGGCCGCCTTCCCAGGCGAGGTGTGGGAGGGGACGGTCGACTACGTCTATCCAGCGGCGGACAGGGCAGGGCGCACCGTGCCCGTGCGCCTGCGCTTCGAGAACGAGGGCGGGCGCTTGCGTCCCGGCATGTACACCGAGGTAAGGATCGAGTCCGGCGCCGAGGGCAGCGTTCTCACCGTGCCGCAGTCGGCGCTCATCCGCTCGTCGCAAGGCGACCGCGTGATCCTCGCTTTGGGCGAGGGCCGCTTTCGGCCCGCCGGCGTCGAGACGGGGATGGACCTCGGCGACGCCGTCGAGATCGTGGCGGGGCTCGACGAGGGCGAGCGGATCGTCACTTCGGGCCAGTTCCTGATCGACTCGGAGGCGTCGATGGACGCGGCCTTGCTGCGCCTGTCGGCACCGTCCGAGGCGAAAACCGAGCCGGTGGCCGGCATGGACATGGCGAGCAACGAGGCTTCCGATTCCGCTGTCCTGCACGAGACCACCGGCGTCATCGAGCGGGTCGACGCCGAGACGGGCGAGGCGATGATTGATCACGAACCGATCGCATCCCTCGGCTGGCCTCGCATGACGATGAGGTTCGTCCTCGGCCCGGACGTCGCCACGGAAGATCTCGCTTCAGGCGACGAAGTGTCCTTTGCCTTCGCGGAGACGGACGATGGCTACGAGGTGGTCAAGGTCTCGACCCCAGGTAGCGCTGAGGACCAAGACCCGAGCGAAGGAGACGTGGCCGCGACCGGACGCGTCATGGACGTGAGTGCGGACGGCTCGACCGTCATGCTCGACCACGAGCCCGTCCCGGAACTCGGCTGGCCTGGCATGCAGATGCGCTTCGCTCTCAGGGGTGAAGTAGAAACCCGCGGGCTTGGTGCCGGCGACGTCGTCAGCTTCCGGTTCCGCCAGACGGATGCCGGCTACGAGATCACTCAGATCGAGGAGGCAGGCCGATGATCGCCGCCGTTATCAACTGGTCTATCGCGAACAGGTTCTTCGTCATCTTCGGGGCCGTCGCCCTCGCCGTCCTCGGTGTGTTGTCAGTGCGCTCAACCCCCCTGGACGCGATCCCCGACCTCTCCGACGTCCAGGTCATCATCAAGACGACCTATCCGGGCCAGGCCCCTCAGGTGGTCGAGGACCAGGTGACCTACCCGCTGTCTACATCGATGCTCGCCGTCCCGGGGGCGAAGACGGTCCGCGGCTACTCCTTCTTCAACGACAGCTACGTCTACGTCATCTTCGAGGAGGGGACGGACCTCTACTGGGCGCGGTCACGCGTCCTCGAATATCTCAGCCAGGTCGCGCCGACGCTTCCGGAGGCGGCGAAGCCCGCCATCGGCCCGGATGCGACGGGCGTCGGCTGGGTCTACCAGTACGCGCTCGTCGACAGGACCGGCGGCCAGGATCTCGCCGACCTTCGAGCGATCCAGGACTTCTTCCTGAAGTATGAGTTGCAGACGGTCGAGGGCGTCTCCGAGGTCGCCACGATCGGCGGCATGGTGAAGCAGTATCAGGTCGTCTTGGACCCAACCCGCCTGCGTGCCTACGGCCTGACCGTGCCTGCAGTCCGGCGGGCGATCGAACGCGGCAACATGGAGACCGGCGGCCGCGTCATCGAGATGGCCGAGGCCGAGTACATGATCCGGGCGAGCGGCTACGTCGATGAGACGGGCGACCTTGAGCGGATCCCCGTGATGACGACCGCAGACGGCACGCCGGTCCTGATTCGCGACGTGGCGGAGGTCCGCATGGGACCGGAACTGCGGCGGGGCATCGGGGAGCTGGACGGAGAGGGCGAAGCCGTCGGCGGCGTCGTCGTCATGCGTTTCGGCGGGAATGCGCTCGCCACCATCGAGCGCGTCAAGGAACGGCTCGACATGCTTCAGGCCGGCCTCCCCGAAGGGGTCGAGATCGTCACGACCTACGACCGCTCGGGGCTGATCGAGCGCGCGGTCGAGACTCTTCGGGACAAGCTGATCGAGGAGTTCCTGATCGTCGTCGCGGTCTGCGCGATCTTCCTCTTCCACCTGCGCTCCGCGCTCGTGGTCGCAATCAGCTTGCCGCTCGGCGTGGTCGCAGCGTTCGTCGTCATGAACCTGCAGGGCATCAACGCCAACATCATGTCGCTCGGCGGCATCGCGATCGCAGTCGGCGCGATGGTCGACGCCGCCATCGTGATGATCGAGAACGTCCACAAGAAGCTCGAAGAGGGCGAGGCCAAGGGACAGGACCACTGGCGGCTCGTCGGCGAGGCGTGCGCCGAAGTCGGCCCGCCGATCTTCTTCTCGCTGCTGATCATCACGCTGAGCTTCACGCCGATCTTCGCGCTCGAGGCGCAGGAGGGGCGGATGTTCGGACCGCTCGCCTACACCAAGACCTATGCGATGGCAGCGGCGACGATCCTTGCCGTAACGATCGTCCCCGTGCTGATCGGCTTTCTCGTGAGGGGAAAGATCCTGCCGGAAGAGCGCAACCCTGCGAACCGAGCGCTCAGAGCGGCCTTCGCGCCGGTCCTGAACACGGCGTTGCGGTTCCCGGCAGCGACGCTCGCCGTGGCCGGGCTGATCCTCGTCAGTGCCGCGATCCCGGCGACGCGTCTCGGCTCTGAGTTCATGCCGGACCTCAACGAGGGCGACCTCCTCTACATGCCGAGCGCTCATCCCGCGATCTCGGCTGATAAGATGCGGCAGGTTCTGCAGCAGACGAACAAGCTTATCGCCACGGTGCCAGAGGTCGAGACGGTCTACGGCAAGGCGGGCAGGGCGGAGACGGCCACCGATCCGGCCCCGCTGACCATGATCGAGACCACGATCCAGCTGAAGCCACGCGACGAGTGGCGTGAAGGCCTGACCCTGGACGACCTCAAGGCCGAGCTCGACGCCCTCGTTCAGGTCCCCAGCCTGACCAACACCTGGATCATGCCGATCAAGAACCGCCTCGACATGCTCGCGACGGGGATCAAGACGCCTGTCGGCGTGAAGGTGGCTGGACCCGATCTCGAGGTCATCGCCGGGATCGGACGCGACATCGAAGACGCTCTCGAGGACGTGCCGGGAACCGCCTCGGTCTACGCCGAGCGTGTGACGGGCGGCCGGTTCGTCGACATCGACGTCGACCGCGAGGCTGCGGCACGCTTCGGCCTCAACATCGCCGACGTCCACGACGTGGTCCGCACTGCGATCGGCGGCATGACCGTCGGCGAGAGCGTCGAAGGCCTTGAGCGGTTCCCGATCAACTTGCGCTATCCGCGCGAGGTCCGGGACTCGCCGCAGCGCCTACGGGAGCTGCCGCTGGTGACGGCGACCGGCGCAGAGATCCCGCTCGGCCGCGTCGCCACGGTGTCGATCGACGAAGGGCCCGGCGTCATCCGCAGCGAGAACGCCCGGCGCAACGGCTGGGTCTATGTCGACATCGCGGATCGTGACATCGGCTCCTACGTGATCGATGCGCAAGCCGCCGTCGCGGCCGAAGTCGAACTGCCTGCCGGCTACTCGATCGCGTGGTCGGGTCAGTACGAGTACATGCAAAGGGCGAAGGCGCGGTTCTCGGTCCTAGGACCGGTCATGATCGGCATCATCTTCCTGCTGCTGTTCATGAACTTCCGCAAGCTCAGCGACGTCCTCATCATAATGGGAACCTTGCCCCTCGCGCTCGTGGGCGGCCTCTGGCTGATGTATGTCGGCGGCTACAACCTCTCCGTCGCCGCGGCCGTCGGCTTCATCGCGCTGGCGGGTGTTGCGGTGGAGATCGGCGTCCTGATGGTGATGTACCTGAACCAAGAGACCGCAGCAGCTCGGCGCGAAGCCGACGCGGAGAGCAGAGCGATCTCCGCGGCGGAGCTTTCTGAAGCCGTGCGCGAAGGCACGCTACGTCGTCTCAGGCCAATCATCATGACCGCCGCCACGATCGTCGCTGGCCTTGCGCCGATCATGTACGGCGACGGAACGGGCGCTGAAGTCATGCGGCGCATCGCGGCGCCGATGGTCGGCGGTATTATCACCACGACGCTCCTCGCGTTGATCGTGATCCCGGTCGTCTACCTCCTGTGGCACCGTTGGCAGGCGGAACACCGACCGGCGAAGAAGGCTGCTTCACCCGCGCTCGACAGCGAAGAAGTGGTTGCGTGATCTACAATACTAAATAACGGAAAGGAAAAAGACATGGAGAACGAAGTGATGACAGACGGTCAGATGATGGCAGAGGGATGTATGATGAGCGGAGGGATGATGGGCGGCATGATGATCGTCGGATTCCTCTTAGTAGTATTGATCGTGCTCGGCATCGCAGCGGCGGCGAAGTATCTGTTCTTCACCCGTTAAGCCGACGTGCCGCCCCTTCGGTAAGGGGTGTGGCTGTCCCTCCAGTACTAAATCAGCCCCTACTGCGATCCGAAGATTTCACCGATCCAGATCGGCCCTACATGCATCACTGTCACCTCCTCAAGCACGAGGATGCTTGGATGAGGGGGGCAGTTCGTTGCTACCGCCTGAGCGAGCGAGAAGGCTGAAGCGATTGTCAATCGGTGCCGACCGACGGCATCCATGAAGGAACCAAACGATGAAAGCATCCGACCTCCTCGTCGCCGCCCTCGAGGCAGAAGGGGTCGAGTACATCTTCGCCGTTCCGGGCGAGGAGAACCTCGACCTTCTGGAGTCTCTGCGCACCTCCTCCATCAAATTGGTCTTGACGCGGCACGAGCAGGGGGCGGGGTTCATGGCGGCGACCTATGGCCGCCTGACAGGGAAAGCCGGCGTGTGCCTAGCGACGTTGGGCCCGGGCGCGACCAACCTTGCGACGCCGGCAGCCTACGCGGCTCTGGGCGCTTTCCCGCTCGTGATGATCACGGGCCAGAAGCCCATCAAGGTCTCGAAGCAAGCGCAGTTCCAGATCGTCGACGTCGTGTCGCTCTTCACGCCCCTCTGCAAGATGGCGAGGCAGGTCGTGAACGGCGACCGCATTCCGTCCCTGGTCCGCGAGGGTTTCAGAAGGGCGCAAGAGGAACGGCCCGGCGCGGTCTTGCTGGAACTGCCCGAGGACATTGCGGACGAGGAGACGTCGGAACCTGTCGTCTCGCCCCATCGCCGACACTACGCCGTAGCGGGAGACGCGGCTCTCGACGAAGCGGCTGAACGCATTCTCGCTGCCGAACGCCCGCTGCTGCTGGTCGGAGCGGGCGCCAACCGGCGCAGCGCCTGTGCCGCGTTGCGCAAGTTCGTAGGCGACACCCAGTTTCCCTTCTTCACCACGCAGATGGGCAAGGGGGTGCTCGACGAGGCGAGTGCGCTCTATCTCGGTACGGCGGCGCTCTCGTCAGGCGACTACGTCCACTGCGCCATCGAGCGTGCGGACCTGATCGTCAACATAGGACATGACGTCGTCGAGAAGCCGCCCTTCTTCATGGAACCAGGCGGGCGCACCGTCATTCACGTCAACTACAAGGCCGCCGAGGTCGATCAGGTCTACTTCCCGCAACTCGAGGTGATCGGCGACATCGCCGGATCGGTCGAGCGGTTGGGCGAGCGGCTTCGCGGCAGACGACCATGCGACGCAGCCGCCTACGCCAACGTCCACGAAGACATCGCCGCCCACATTCGCCGGGGCAGCGACGACAGCCGCTTTCCGATGGTGCCGCAGCGCATCGTCGCTGACGTGCGCGCGGTCATGGGCAGAGACGACGTCGTCGCGCTCGACAACGGCATCTACAAGATCTGGTTCGCCCGTAACTACATCGCGCACGAGCCCAACACCGTCCTGCTCGACAACGCCTTAGCGACCATGGGGGCTGGTCTGCCTTCCGCGATGATGGCCGCGATGCTGTCGCCCGATCGCAGAGTGCTCGCCGTGTGCGGCGATGGCGGGTTCATGATGAACTCGCAGGAACTGGAGACTGCCGTCAGGCTAGGGCTCAATGTGGTGGTGCTGATCCTCAACGATGCCGCTTACGGCATGATTCGATGGAAGCAGGAGCAGCTCGGCTTTCCCGATTACGGCTTGAGCTTCGCGAACCCGGACTTCGTGACGTACGCGCAGAGCTACGGCGCTACCGGCCATCGCATCAGCAGCAGCGAGGCGCTGGTTTCGACGCTGAACGAGGCGTTCGAGTCGGGCGGCGTCCACGTCGTGGATTTGCCAGTAGACTACTCCGAGAACCGAAAGGTTCTGATCGACGAGCTCGGCGCCAAGGATTGGCCGCAATGACCTGGCAGGTACTCAACCCGTTCGACCAGCAGCCCATCGGCAGCGTGGCGCTGGTCGATTGGCCACAGATCGATAGTTGGCTCGATGAAGCGGACGCTCTTCTTGCCGATCTGAACGCGCGGCTTCCTGTCCACAGACGGATCACCATCCTGCAGCGCGCGAGCGCGCTGATGCGCGAGCGTGCTGAGGCGCTGGCAAATCAAATCGCGCGCGAGGGCGGCAAGCCCATCGCGGATGCGAGGGTTGAGACCGGGCGTGCTATTCAGAGCGTCGAGCTGTGCGTGCATGAGCTCTTCGCCAGCGGGGGCCGGGAGATCCTCATGGACCTGACCGAAGCGGGGGCGGGACGCAAAGCCTTCACCTTCCGCGAGCCGATCGGACCAGTCGTCGCGATATCGGCCTTCAACCACCCGCTCAACTTGATCGTTCATCAGGTGGGACCGGCGGTCGCGACAGGCTGCCCGGTCCTGGTGAAGCCGGCCAAGGAAACGCCGTTGTCCTGCCAAAGCTTCGTCGAGATCCTGTACGAAGCGGGCCTCGAGGAACGTTGGTGCCGCTTCGCGCCGTGCGAGGACGACGTCGCGGAGCGGATGGTCACGGACCCACGGACGGCGTTCTTCTCCTTCATCGGGTCCGCCAGAGTGGGCTGGATGCTGCGGTCCAAACTCGCGCCGGGCACGCGTCTCGCCCTGGAGCACGGGGGCGCGGCGCCGGTGATCGTCGACGAGGGGGTGCGACGTGATGCGGTGATCCCGGCTTTGCTGAAGGGCGGGTTCTACCATTCTGGACAGGTATGCGTATCGGTCCAGCGCGTGTTCGTCCCGCAAGCCGAGCTGGCGGACTTTGCCACCGCCCTCGGTGCTGGTGCCAAGGCGCTCATCGTCGGTGATCCGATCCAGGACGAGACCCAATGCGGTCCTCTCATCCGTGCTACGGAAGTCGACCGCATTGAAGCCTGGGTCGGTGCTGCCGTGCAGGCCGGTGCAGACGTCGCCGCCGGAGGTCAGCGTATCGGCGCTACCCTCTACCCTCCCACGGTCCTGGTGGATCCTCCCTGGGACGCGCAGGTCTCACGTGAGGAGGTCTTCGGTCCCGTGATCTGCGTCTACGGGTACGACGCGCTCGACGCAGCGATCAACCAAGCGAACGACCTGCCCTACGCCTTTCAGGCGGCGGTTTTCACCGATAGGTCAAGCATTGCCGACGACTGCGTAAAAGCGCTCGCTGCTTCGACCGTACTGGTCAATGACCACACCGCGTTTCGGGTCGATTGGATGCCCTTCGCTGGCCGCCGACAGTCGGGCCTGGGAACAGGCGGTATCGGCTATACCATGGAAGACATGACGCATAAGAAACTCGTCATCGAGAAGACGCTCGGAACACCTGCTTAGCTGGGCCGTCCCAGACCGTTCGTGAGCCACTCTCAAGTGATGGAAAGGCCAGTCCATCGATAACCCTACATGGCGGGGCATCTGGCATGATTGCTTGCGGCTGTTCCGCAAAGAGGTTTCCCGGGCCGACGGCGAGTTCGAAGAACGGAGACAGCGATCCAAGCATGAGTTCATTCTTTCCAATTGATTGGTGTACTGTATGAGTCGACCACGCCAAATCGCTGGTCTCTCGATCGTCATCGCCGCGATGGCGTTCGACCTGCTGACCAAGTGGTACGTCGAGGAATACCTCGTAGGAATCGGCGGATCGCTGGATGTGTTTCGGTTCTTCGGCCTACGGTTGGGACACAATCGCGGCGTCACCTTCGGCTTGTTCAGTGCGGAAGGGTGTTTCGCGCCGGTCGTACTAGCGGCGCTGGCCTTTGCCGTGTCTGCTTACCTCGTATACCGAATCCTGCGGTCTGCGACGTGGCGTCGAGCGGTGCCGTTCGCGATGATCGCCGGCGGTGCTTTGGGGAATGCCTTCGATCGTCTCGGCGATGGTGCCGTGACGGATTTCCTCGACGTGCATGCCTCCGGGTACCATTGGCCTACGTTCAACTTCGCGGATGTGTTCATCGTGGCCGGCGTCCTGTTCATTCTGTTCGAGACGGTTGCCGGACAAGAAGAAGACGGTTCAGATTGAACGTGCCCGCTGCTTCATCGCCGTACCGAGAAACTCTGCCCCTGGAGATCGTTTCGAGGCAAGAACATGATCACGCTAACGGCGGATGCCGTTGAGAAGCGCGACCGGCAAGATGCCGACGAGGATGATGAGGAGCGCCGCTGTGGCCGACTCCGCCAGACGTTCGTCGCTCGCCAGGCGGTAGACGCGGGTGGCGAGCGTCTCGAAGTCGAAGGGACGCAGCATCAGCGTGGCTGGGAGCTCTCTCATGACGTCCACGAAAACGAGGCTCGCCGCTGCGAGGATGCTGGGCGCCAATAGCGGAACGTGTACGCGCCGGGCGAGCTGGGCGGGCGCCGCGCCGAGCGAACGCGCCGCCGCGTCGAGCGAGGGCGGCACTTTCTCGAAACCCGCGCTGACGGCGTTGTAGGCAACAGTCAGAAAACGGACGGTCAGCGCGTAGGTCAGAAGGGCGATCGAGCCCGTGAGCAGCAGGCCGTGGTCGATGCCGGTCACGTCCCGCGACAAACGCGTCAGCCAGCGGTCGAAACTTCCCAATGGTGACAGGAGGCCAACGGCGAGGAGCGTACCAGGCAAGGCGTAGCCGAGCGTGGCGAGGCGAAGGGCGCTGCGCTTGGCCAGCCCCGAAACGCTGCGCTTTTGCGCGCGGCGCTGGGCGTAGCCGAGAAGCAGAGCGGTCGCCGTCGCGATGCCCGCCGTGATAAGCGCGAGGCTGACGCTGTTCCCAGCGTAGCCCAGCAGCGTCCCGAACGCCATGCGGTCCCCGCCCGCCAGCGCCATCCAAGCCAGCCGCGAGACAGGAACAACGAAACCGAGAAGGATAGGCAGGGCGCAGGCGATCATCGCGAGAGCTGCGTGTGGAGGGGACAAGGTGAAGGGCGGCCCGCCCTCCGACAACCTGTCCCGGCTCGTCACCTCGCCCCGGCGGCTCGCGGCCTCGACCGCGATGAGCGCGGTTACGAAGACGAGCAGGATGCCGGCAAGCTGGAGCGCGCCTTGACGGTCGCCGAGGGCCAGCCAGGTGCGAAAGATCCCAGTACTGAAGGTCGGGATGGCGAAGTAGTCCGCAACCCCGAAGTCCGCCAACGTCTCCATCAAGACGAGCGCGAGGCCGCCCACGATCGCCGGACGCGCGCCCGGCAGCGCGACCCGCCGGAACGCCGAAGCGGGGCTCGCCCCGAGGCTGCGCGCGGCGAGGAACTGACTGCGGCTCTGCGCGCTGAAGGCGGCGCGAGCGAGCAGGTAGACGTAAGGGTAGAGCACCAAGGAAAGCATCAACCCGGCGCCCGGAAGGCTGCGAACAGGCGGAACCCAGGCGGAGCCGTCCGCCCCGAACGCGGCGCGAAGCGCAGTCTGGACCGGCCCGGTGAAGGCGAGAAGGTCGGTGTAGACGTAGGCGACGAGGTAGGCCGGCGCGGCGAGAGGCAGGACGAGCAACCAGGAGAAAAGCGCCCGGCCGGGAAAGGTCATGGTCGTCGTCAGCCACGCCGTGCCGACGCCGATCGCGGTCGCCAGGACGCCGACGATCAGGATCAAGCCGCCGGTGTTCAGGAGGTAGTCAGGCAGGACGACCGAGCCGGTGGCGAAGACCTCGTCCGGGCGGCCGAACCCGCCCCATAGGATCGCGAGGATCGGAAGGGAGGCTAGCGCGGCGACGAAGGCCGTGGCGAAGCCTGGCCAGGACAGCCGTTCCGTATTCCGCGCCGCCTCGACGTAGACGCGATTGAGAACCCTTTGCATGTCGGCGCGCTACCACGGTATGTGGGGGGTGCCCAGAAGGGGCGGACCCCCTCTTGGGCGCCGTCGCGGCTCCGCTAGTCGAGAGTGCCGAATGAGTCTCGAGATCGCGGGGATCAGTCACGACTATGGCGGCGGGCCGGTCCTGCGGTCGGTGTCGCTGTCGGCTGAGGCAGGAGAAGTCACGTGTCTTTTGGGCGCGTCGGGCTGCGGCAAGACCACGCTGCTTCGTCTCGTCGCCGGGATGCTCGCCGTGCAGATCGGCGAGATCGAGCTGGGCGGCACGCTGCTCGCGTCACCGCGGCGCAACCCGCCGCCGGAGAAGCGGCCGGTCGGCCTCGTCTTTCAGGAAGGGGCGCTCTTCCCCCACCTGACCGTGGCGCAGAACATCGCCTTCGGCCTGCCCGGCGGGCTGAACCGGAACGCCGAACAGGTCGAACAACTCGTCTCTCGGCTCGGTCTCGGCGACAAGGCGCACGCCTATCCGAGCGCGCTCTCCGGTGGGCAACAGCAACGAGTCGCCCTCGCCCGCGCCTTGGCACCGTCACCGAAAGTGGTGCTGCTCGACGAACCCTTCGCCAGCGTCGACGTCGTCAGACGGCGCGAGCTGCGCGAGGCCACGCGCCGCACGCTGCGCGAAAGGGGCGCCATCTCGATCCTCGTCACGCACGATCCCGAAGAAGCAATGAGGATGAGCGACAAGGTCGCCGTGATGGCGGATGGACGGATCGTCCAGGCAGGGACGCCGCGACAGCTCTACGACGAGCCCGCAACCGCACGCGTCGGCGCCCTGTTCGGCGAGGGACAGGTCGTCAGGGTCCGCCTCCGCGATGATGCCCTGCAAACACCTTTCGGGCCTTGGCCGTTGGCATCGCTCGACGCGATCCCGCGGACGGATGATTGCGACGTTCTCGTGCGGCCGGACGCGTTGTCCGTGTGGCGCGGGGCGTCGTCCGCCGTCGCCGAAGACGTGCGCTTCGACGGGAAAAGCATGCGGGTGACCGTCCGCGCCGCGACCGGCGAGCGGCTGAACGCCGACCTCGACCCAACGCACGAGGTATCCGTCGGCGACGACGTGATGGTCCGCCCAACGGCCGGTAGCGCCCGTGCTTACGCCGCGTCGCCCGACGATATCTCGACCTGGCCGAACGTCGGCGGAAAGCCTTCCGAGCCTGGGCGGGCCGGGAGGCCGATGGCGGAATCGGCAGCCGCCGCCGAGTAGGCGGGGTGCACGGGAAAGCGTTTGCGAAAGCGCGACTTAGTGATAGCGCTTCTCAAGAACAAGTAGGACGATCCTGATGCCAAGACCGATCTTGCCGAATACCCTCGTCGCCCTCTGCGTCGCGTTGGCCGCTCTGACGAGCAAGCGGGCCGACGCGGCCGAGGAGGTCAACGTCTACTCCTCACGGCACTACGACACGGACCTTGCGCTCTACGAGGAGTTCACCGAGGCGACCGGGATCGAGGTGAACCTGCTCGAAGCCGGCGCGGACGTCCTCATCCAACGCATCCAGTCCGAAGGCGAGTTCAGCCCCGGCGACGTGCTGATCACGGTGGACGCCGGCCGCCTTTGGCGCGCAGAGGAGGCCGGGCTGTTCGCACCCGTGGAGTCCGACCTGCTAAAGGAGCGGCTTCCCGCCGCCTTGCGCCATCCCGACGGCTTGTGGTTCGGCCTCTCCACCCGCGCCCGGGTCATCATCTACGATGCGTCCGAAGGCCGGCCCCAGGGCCTTCACAGCTATGCGGACCTCGCCGACCCGGCGTTCCGCGGCCAGGTCTGCATCCGCTCCTCGTCCAACATCTACAACATCTCGCTCCTCGCTTCGATCATCGAGCACGAGGGAGCCGAGGGGGCCGAAGACTGGGCGGAGGGCGTCGTGGCGAACTTCGCCCGCCGACCGCAAGGCAACGATACGAGCCAGATCGAGGCCGTCGCCTCGGGCGAGTGCCGCATCGCGGTCGTGAACTCCTATTACCTCGCGCGCTACGCAGGCTCGGACGATCCGAAGGCCCGCGCCGTCTTCGACAAGATCGGCGTGATCTTCCCGAACCAGGACGGGCGCGGCACGCACGTCAACGTCTCCGGGGCGGGCGTCCTCAAGCACGCGCCGAATCGACAGAACGCGATCCGCTTCATCGAGTATCTGACGACCGAGCGGGCGCAGGCCTACTTCGCCGACGGCAACAACGAGTACCCCGCGGCCAAGGACGTCGGCGCCTCCTCGGCCGTCCACGCGCTCGGCAGTTTCCAAGCGGACGAGGTGAACGTGACGGCCCTCGGCGAGAACCAGGCCGAGGCGGTGCGTATCTTCGACCGGGCCGGTTGGCGGTGAAGCTTCCAGGAGCCCTCACGACCGCGCTCACATCCTGAACAAGTTGGCGAGCGTCTTGTCGAGGACGAGGCGCTCGCCCGCCCCGCCCGGCAGGCTCTCGCATAGCGACGCCTGAAGGTTGGCGAGGTCGAAGAGGATGGCCCGTTGCGCTGCGTCGGCGACGAGGCTTTCGATCCAGCCGACACAGACCGTGCGCGTTCCCTGAGGTGCTCCCCATCGGTTGGACGGGATCGGGGCTGGTTTAAGCGACTCTGAGCGTCCTCCGGTCGGTGTCAGCCTGATCGGCTTGGGGGTGGCAGGCAAGGTCCGGGGTGCGCCCGCGTAGGGCAGCGTGGGGACGCCGCTGGCCCAAGAAGCGGACCCGGTCGCCGATGCCGGCCCGGGCTTCCCTGCCGCCAGACCAGGCGTGCAGGTGAACGCACCCGTACTTGCATGACCGCCAGAGGCGCTCGACGAAGATGTCATCGAGGTACCGACCCTTTACGTCCATCGAGATGCGGACGCCCGCCCCCTGCAGGCGAGAGGTCCAGGCCCAGGCGGTAGACTGGCTGCCCTGGTCGGTGTTCATGATGCCGGGCGGCCCGTACCGGTCGAGCGCCTCGTCCAGGGCCTCGACGCAGAAGCCCGCCTCCATGGTGTTGGACAGCCGCCAAGCGAGCACCTTCCGGCTCGCCCCCTCTCCCCTGTGTTTCTGGCCATGATGGCCACGAGGTAGAGGAAGCCTCGCGCCGTCGGCACGTAGGTGATGTCCGCGCTACCCACGCCTCGTTCGGCTCGGTGACCGTCCGCCCTCGCTAGAGGTACGGCCAGGTCTTGTGCTGCTTCGCGGGCACGCAGGCACGAGGTTCCCTCGTGCTCGGCCGCTGGTAGATAGGCATCAGGCCCATGAGCCGCGACCCGCCCGCCGGACACGTTTGGGGTTCACCGAGTGGCCCTCGGCGCGCAAGTGCCACGTCATCTGCCGCACGCCGTAGAACGGCGTGTCCAGGAACTGCTCGCCCTGCGTCCGCATGAGCGCGAGGTTCTCGGCCGTCTCGCCGCGAGGCTGGTAGTAGAACGCCCGACGCGGGATCGGCAGCAGACGGCACTGCTCGGTCACGCTGAGGGCGGCATGGTCGCGTAGGGTCCATCGCCCGCCTCGCTTCCCGCCCCAGGGCCCCAACCCTGTTTCTTGGGCTTTCGCGACGAAAAGCTTGTCCCGGGCTCGATCCGGGATCGTTCGCGACCGCCAGCTCGCCGATCTTCGCGTGCAGCTCCCTGACCGTCTCTGGATCGATCTCTGGCTGCCGCTTCCGGCCGCCCCGCTCGAACACGTCGGACGCTCCTTCGAGGAGCGCCTTCTTCCACT